>Ga0099822_1007532_pt1 | contig 14067 bp, 12 predicted proteins | sample CowpeawhiteBW_FD_76839 | JGI IMG/M metagenome (GOLD analysis project Ga0099822, IMG submission 76839) | Root nodule microbial communities of legume samples collected from California USA - Cow pea white BW | ecosystem: Host-associated > Plants > Roots > Nodule | place: USA: California | collected... | reverse complement strand
GGGCACCACCATGGACACCCACTAACAGGGGCCATGGGATTACGTCCCGACCACTGAAGCGTAGCCCCGAAGGTCTCACCTAGAGACCCCAAGGAATTACACGCTGACACGGACCAACATTTATAAAACAGCAGCAAGAGAACAACAAAGATCATGTTTGCAATTCCATACCCTTCCCTGAGATTTGTTCCTCGTACACCTCACATTTTGGATCCATGCATCTGATCATCACCACCCCATGAATCTAGGGCCTCATCTCGTATCATTAACGTGCTCCTTTAGTTCCAAACCTCTCATACATTTCACATGCCAATAACATACCCAACCCGTCATACACAATTGGCGATTTGTGCCAAGCACGCATAATACTCCATTTTATACATGTTCCTCATCATACAATTCACACCCAAACCAATATCAATCATCCAAGGATAAACAAACACCCAAACAACGCACTGCCTCGCCCAATCCCCCGCTCAGGCTAAGACGTCTCGCTCAGGCGAGACGTGCTCGCTCAGGCGAGCCCCCCCTTCGCCTAGGCGAGGGTTCGATGGAGCACTCAGGGAACATCACGGGATCTCACTTAGGCGAGACCCCTCTCGCTTGGGCGAGGTGTTCCCTCGCTCAAAAGTTCGAGCAGGTCGCCTGGGCGACCTTTCGTGCAATAGCCCTAGGCGAGCTCCCTGTTTCATCTCGCCTAGGCGAGATTGACTCGCTTAGGCGAGATTAACAGGTCTCGCCACTGTTCTTCACTGCAACAACCATGTATATCGAACCAACCAAGCATACAAAGCATTTAATCACACCAACACGAAGGATTTATTCATGCAATCAGTAACTCACTCAAGAACAGCCAAGACAACACCAAAAGACTGAAACCCTAACTTCCCGTACCTGGAAAATGGGTTCGTACAGGGCGTTCGACGCGTGACTAAGGAGCACAACAGCTCTAGAACGCACAAGGAGCTGAAAATAGAAGGTACACGAAACCAGGGCAGATTAGTACCAAGCCCTAACTGCGGAAAATACAAGGGGAAAGCAAAAAGAGAACTCTGATGATCTAGAGGGGTTACTTACGTGGAGTAGAAACTGATTCGGAGCTAGCTCGAGAGACTTGGGGAGGAACCCTAGCAGAGTTCTAGTGCGGAAGGAGAAGGTGACGGCTGCGGAGTTTCTGCAATAGTGAGAGTGGGTGTGGAATTAGGACAGACCTAGGGACTTATACGTTGGGCCGGCCTTAGGCCCACTTACAAGGGCAGCCCACCAACTTTAGGGCAGAAAAATAAAATGGGGCCTTACAACAAATGGGACAAGATATATTCTTTTATATGTTAAAAGAATGTAAGCAAGAGAGCAATAAACATATTTTTTTCTATTATGTGTTAAACATGTTATATGATTTTTTTTTATGTGTGTAATTCAAAATATTTTTAAATTTGTAAAAGGTTAAATGACTCAAATACTTTCTTTATTCAATCATTATTTATTGTTGAAAAAAAAATGCTTTGTTTTGATAATAAAAAGTATATAAGATAAGAAACATCCTTTTACAAATCCTAAAAAAATATTTAAGACATAGAAAACAAAAAACTCAACAAAAATAAAATATATATAATAAAAACACTAAAAATCTCAGGTTTCTCATGGTAGAAGACATTCACTAAATATCCCCACAAAGTTACTAAGTTTGTATTTCACCTCTAATACATACTTCTCCAATATTATTGACTTAATTTAAGTGAAGTGGTGTTTTTGTTTTTTAATCTCAACACTATATTCAAGATGGGAGTAAAAAAAACATATACGGGTACTACAAGAAGAACCGATATTATTGACGGTTAAAATCCGTTGGTAATGGTCAAAATCCGTCGCTAAATCAACATTACTGACGGATTATCAATGGTTAAAAATTTGTCAGTAAAATGCTTGTCGGTAAAATTTTACCGACATAAATCATGTTCTGTCGGTAATTACCGACGAAAAAATCCGTCGGTAAATCTGTTGATAATTATTGACGAAAAAAATCCGTTGGTAATTATCGACCAAAAAATTCGTCGGTAAATTTGTTGCACTATTCATCTTCTTCCTCCTCCCTCTTTCAATTTTTTTTTTCGTGGTCGTTGTCGCCGTTGTCGTCTTTTGACACCGTCGTCGCCGCTGCCATCGCCACTGCCGCTGCCGCCGCCGTCATCTTCCTCTTTCTTCTACTTCTTCTCCTTCTTCTCCTTCTTCTCTTCTTCTTCTTCTTCTTCTCCTTCTTTTTCTTCTTTTCTTCTTCTTTGCGTCTTCTTATATGGTGAGATTTGGACGGAAAAATTCGTTTATAAAAAAAAAATTAAATTATCGACGGATTTTACTGACGAATTTTGAGTTATGTAAATATCGAGAGATTTATCGACGAAAAAATTCGTCGGTAATTCAAAGTTGGGCGGAAAATTTTTCGCTTCTTTTACCGACAGAAAAATCCATTGATAAATATGTCAGTAAAGAAAATTTGAATTACCGACAAATTTTACCGACGAATTTTTTTGTCAATAAATAAAATTTGTGTTACCGAAGTATTTTTCTGTCGATAATTAAAATTTGAGAATTTGACGAAAATATCCATCGATAATTCAAATTTACCGACAAAAATATATCAGTTAGTAAAATTTCGTCGGTAATTTTAATTTTTTTTTGTAGTTTATATTGCAATTTGGTTTAATTTTAAACTAAAGAAAAAACACTCAAATTATAATAAAAAAATGTGTGATATATTAGATTTGGTTGAAACTAATTACGCAAATGTAAGGATATATAACAGTTTAATGCAAAAAACTTGTACCTTGTTTTATGGCTTCAAAGCTTTCGTTACATGCACTATCTTGGAGATGCAAGCTGTCCTAACACATTTCAGATGCACGTAAACATCACATGCAAAAACACTGCATTAAAAAACTTCGATGTTTAATTACATTATTTTTAACTTACTCACTTTTATGAGGAGGCCTTATTTCTTTTAAACGTATGGAATGACAAATAAAGTCTTAAAAAATCACCCTGTCTTCCCAACAAACATTCCACAAAACACACACACGACGACGTTTAAACCAAAACCCATTTTTTTCGCCACCTTTCTTTCTCCACCCTCCATTATTTCTTTCTTTCGTTCTTTTTCAATTATCTCACAATTCTAATTCGCATTCGCATTCTCATTCTAATCATTTTTCACTCCACCGCCACCACTGAACACCGATGGCGCCTCGTCTCTGGTCCTGCTTCCGCCACAAGCACGCCGCCGGATGCCGTAACGTCGACGGTGGCTTCGAGGAGGAGGAGGAGGAGGCGTTGGCGGCTGTTGAGGATGGACCAATGCTGGTGGAGATGTTCACGTCGCAGGGATGCGCGACGTCGCCGGCGGCGGACCTGGTGCTGTCGCGGTTGGGGAGGGGCGACTTCCAGCTGCCGGTGCCGGTGGTGCTGCTCGCCTTCCACGTGGACTACTGGGACTACGTGGGCTGGAAGGACCCCTTTGGGTCGAGCCAATGGACCGTTAGGCAGAAGGCCTATGTTGAGGTCCTTGGGCTTGACACTTTGTACACCCCACAAATTGTGGTCCAGGGTCAGGCCCAACTCACTGGAAATGACGATACCGCCCTCGTCTCTGCCATCACCTCTGCGCCTAGGTTCCCTGCTCCTACCTTTCAGGTTATTTACCATCTCCATGCATTGCTTCTATGCTTTTCTCTATTTATTTAATTATTTATTTTTCCTTTAACTTATAATTTACAAACATCATGAATATTCAGGTTATAAGCAACTAGTTTTGCGTCAGTAATTGCGTATGTTTAGCTAATTTCAAGAAAGAAAATTAAATTATAGTGAAAATGTGGAATTTATAAACATTGAAAATATTTATGTGGATAAAGCATGGTTTTGATATGGGTGTAATGCTCACCAAATTTTTAGAAGCATACTTGTATTTATGGTCTAAAAATAAATTTACCTTAGCATTTGAATAAAAATAATCTTAAACCCACTTAAAACATTATCGTAATCTTACCCAAAAAATGTAATTGTAAAATTCCAATAAATTTTTTAATGTTAATTCTTCCAAACTTAGTTATATTTGAATTTAATTCATACCAGAGTCTAATCCAAAAATACCCTTTTTAACACAACAACATTAATAATGATGATAATAATAATAGTGCTCCAGAGACTGTGGGAGGAGAATTTGTTTTACTAGGTTGTGAATGCTTTACTCCATTATCTACTATTTGTTTGGATGATTGCTTTGTCAAAGAAGAAAGCAAACTACTATTCTACCAGAAAGCCCGTTTTGAAAAGTATTGTTGGAACCCTTCTGAATTATCATCTTTTACTCACAAAGAAGGATATGATATCATTTTTGCAAAGTGACTCTCTTTCCAGCTCATTCTTTTCTATGGATTGAAATATCACTAATATATTTTAGTATATATTTTTTACAACATTTTGTCATTGATTAAAATTACCAACTTTTTAATGGGATTCACTTTTTATTTGATGATTGTCTACTTAATATTATACTTGGTAATAGATTTAATTAATAAAAAGTGTGCTATAGAATTTATTGGTATAATTTATTTTAGCTGGAGAATGTGACTAACCAAATATAAAACGAGACAGATAGATATGTTATGGGCGTGAGTAGTGAATTTTTGGCAAGAAAATGTGACTCAAAAACTTTAAAGAAAAATAGGGGAAAAGAAAAGGAGGAACATAATTGATAAATCCTTTATTAGCTACTTTTGCGGCGCTTACCTTTCGGCTTTTGATATGCTTTTCTTGTTTATTCACGTTGTTTTGGCTAAGCTCGTGAATTTAGGTGCCAAAAGATTGATTACATCATGTATACGACTTTAGCATCAGGTAAACCTGAATGAAAGTAGTGGTAAATTCAAAACAGATGTTGACATGCAGGATTTTCAATCCTATTTCATCACCTCACACAACAAGTAGGAGACCCCTGCCCCCACCTAATAAATAAATGACAAAAAGAGGTTTCATCGGTTTAGGAAGTTGCTCTGTTCTTTTCATCATCAAAACAAGTTGAATCAAAGTCATCCATTTTTTGAAACCAGACACGTTACTGATTAGTTTGAAAGATTTTCTTCAAGTTCTGTAAAAGAAAGTTTAACTTTTTCTTACATGAAATCACTTGCTGACGAGGTAATTAAATGGGTTCCAACTTCCAAGGGAATGAATGATGTAACAATTTACAAAGTGAAAAAAAAAAAAAACTTTTTACTGTGTTTTTAACAGTTGAATGAAACATTGTTTGTTTGCTAGCAGGCAACTTTCAGTAGGCCTACATCAGCTTTTTTGGAAGTGAGTCTAAATGGAGCATTGATGACGAATGTGGACAATTATGGAGCAGATGTGATGGTAGCATTATACGAAACTGGTTTGGTTACGGACTGTCCTAGAGGGGAAAACAAAGGGCGTGTTCTATCCAATGACTATGTTGTTAGAAAACTTGAAAAGCTCTGCACTGTTACAGACCACCCTGCTAGGAAGAAAGTATCAGGAATGGTTTGTTTTTCCTTGTGGAATACATTCAACAGCACCAGGTGTGGCCTCGCAGTCTTTGTTCAAAGCAAATCACACCAAATTTTTGGTTCACAGAGTATTCATCTGCCTGATGATATATGAAACTCGGTAATACTAGTTATGTAATTTTCTGTTTACTGTCTTGTTCCAGTTCCTTTGTTAGGCTTATATATTTTGTACATGATGTGTTCTATTTTAGGATAACATTTGTAAAAAAGATTGAAATTAATTGTGTCTGAAATATAGCATACAGTTTGTTCCACATGCTACAACACAACTTCTGCAATAAAAGTTCCCAAAGACGTTTTCAAATCCACAAAGATGCCATCGACTGCATGTATTTACATGTTGTAGTGGCTACAGGGTTGTTGTTTTCTGTAATACATACCCTTGCAGGTTGCTAACATACTCTTAATACGTAGCATGAGTTTAGAAAAATTAAACTACGGTTGAACAAACTCTCTGATCATGACATGATGCACAAAAAATAAGATTTTTTTTATTATGAATGATTTGTTATTTCAAGATTATTTCACAGCAGATGGCAGTGAGGAATTGCATTTATTATACAAACAAGCAAACTCTACTATGTACAAATCGGACTGTTCCTCCAAAGAACAAGAATTTTGACAGTTATACAATGAATTTTCCACCAGATTGCGTTCTCAAACTACCAATAGGATGCCAACTAATTCCCCCCAACAGAGTTCTTTTGAAGCGCATCCAAGGTTGATTGATGGCAACAGTAGCATACCAATGATATCTTGATTGTGTTTCCCTGAAGAAAACAATTAGCTGGATGAACAAATTGCGTTTACACTGAATCTACTGCTTGAACTTGTTGCCGGGCCAGATACTTCTCTCTTCTCTCTTTCTATAAACATAAGGAAGCAATTTAAGATGTAAATAATAAAAAATACATTAAAAAAAAACTGAAATGAATAATTCATTCTCAGCATTATTGCTTACCCATTCATCAATCACAAGCCCTTCAGCAACAACACGAGGACCTGCCTCCGCAGGAGGCTTCTTCCGAGCTTCAACTGCCGCATCAGCTTCAGCCAACTGTCTTTTCAGTTTTTCCAAAGCCTAAAATCACCAGACTGTTATTTTTGCACATTAATCCAGCATGCCTGTGCTAGGACAATTTGAAGAAAAGTTAGACTTACCGGACTTTGCCGTTCTGGATCTATAAACACAACCCTCAATATTCGTTCCACTGCCACTAGATCCTTTTGTTCATCAAACTGCGTCACATAAGCCCAAAGGCCAAAGTTATTTATTTATTTTATCATTAACAAGTAACCTTGAAATCATTTGCCAAAAGCATGAGTAAATGAAACAGACTATAATCAATAAAACATAAGTTCACACTATAACGAAAATATCCTATAAACAAATACCCATGAAGAGATAAATGTCGAAGATTCATGTTAATTAGAAATATGACCAAATTATAATATAAGATATATACAAACATTACCTTCCAGGCTAGTTTCATGAGGCTTAATTAGACTTGATCCACTTTCTAAAATTAAAATCCTATTCAGAAGTTCAAGTTCGGTTTTCTTGCCTGTACATTTGCTCGACTCTGGAATTTATGTGAAGTCTCGTCATTTCTCCTCTTATTATGTGACTCTACTTTTCACTTTTAGATTCCCTTCACCCCAAAAAGATAATTAATATGATAATTCATGATAAACTAAGTAATGATAGTTCAATTCATCCAATACAAGATCCGATTTACTCCAAAGACCAAGCAGTTGAGAATAGTAAATATATCTACACATATGTTCTACCTAGATTGCGAATCTGTTGATCTAAACTATTCCGTATGATCGTATGTTTTATCTACAATTTAAAGGATATTCCATTAACCGGAGTCTTGAAATGCCTGTGCACTATGACTTCTCCAAATTTCCCAAACATCCTGTGTGGCTTCCAATTGGCCCAATTCTAAGAAGCATGCCGGTATTACCATGTAACCCAAGTCCTGTATCGATTATTTCCACAAACAACCAATCCATTCTCCCCGTATGGCTTTAAGGAGAGAACTACATAGCTTGAGTTTTGGGCAAGTATATCTACCTGAACTATTTTATGCTGTAAATAATATACACCGAGTTAATATTTTTCTGCTCTGTGAATTTAATTCTCTTCTTAGCAACACCTACCCTCCACCTCCAGACAGATATTCAAACCCATAAATGGATTAACGTGTTGTCTCTAGCAAACACGTTAACCCACTGTAGTAAGGTATGTCAGACAATTAAAGTAGAGCTTTTCCTTACGTAGTTAATTTCACATCTAATTCTCCAAACAGAATAATCAGAAAGTACAAGTTAGAAGGCTACCCGAGGGGAGAGGCTGTTGAGATATGTCAGAAAATTAAAGGAGACTTTTTCCTTACCAAGTAAATTTCTCATCTAATTCACCCAACAGAATAATCAGAAAGTACAATTTAGGAAGCAACACTCTCTCTTCCCTCCTGATGGTCTCTCATCAATAGGAGATTCAATATAACAACATCAGAAGGTACCAGACATACCAGCTCAGGTACATAGTCCACTCCTTCTTTCACTTTGAGACTCATGATTTTGAACTTCACCCTCTGCTTCTGATCCGACAACTTCTCATTGTTCTCAGGTTGCTCCACAAACTTGAACACTGAGTGAGCACCAAATTAGGAAAGAAACATAAACATAAGGAAAAAAATAACTAACAACGTGAATCGAAAAGTTGCATATTAAGAAATTACCAGTTGCAATCAAACTTTCCCCGGGAGCAAGAATCCCACCAGGAGGCCGCATGTAACAACTTTTTGGCGCCGTAGTTTGAAACTGAACCAACAAAAGTAAATCCATCACAAAAGTCGATTACGACAACGAGCAGATACATTTTATTTTTCCCCATTACACATCACAAACGGAAGCGCTAAAAACGCGTTTCAAATTTAGTAACACGTTTCAACCAAACGGTGTGCATGCAATGAATGATAAACAATTTTATTTTACATTCAAACTTCACCAACACGTACGTACGCACCTTGAAAGCAACGTGAGACTTGCTCGTGTTTTTCAACAGAACCGCGCTCCTCACCTGCTTCCCCGGTTCATCTTCAAAACAAACGAAATTTCAGCACAACAATAAACCAATTGAGAAATAAACAAAGAAACCGAAACCGAAACCGAAATCGGAATTGGAATGACTTTACATGGAAAATAGAGGTAACTGGAAGGATCGAGACGGAGTCTCCGGCGCGGAGGAAGCAGCGACCTGGCCACCGACGACACCGTTTTGGAGGACCTTTGAACGTTCGCTTCGGAATGGTTCGAAGACAACAATCCGTTCCGCGAACTCCAGAAGGGACAGAGCTTGAACAGCCGCGCGTCGGAGCTCGGGTTTTGGCGGCCGGAGATGGCCATGGGAGTCACCGGTGAGCGGCGGACGTAGCGGCGAGGAATTGCGATTGAACAGAAAAACGCAGCGTTTTGTTGTTACGGATTGGATTGGAATGTTGCAGAAGAAAACGCAGAAGGAAGAGTGTGAGAGTTTGTTTTCCACTGTCAACGACTTTATGCCCACGCTCCTGCACTCGCAACGTGTCCTTCAGGTAGCGTTTTATTTAATGCACACGCTCTTCCTCACTTATTATTAATTAAAAAAAAAACATATTTCATAATTAACTAGTGTCTCATAATTAAGATCTAATTATTTAATTTTGAATGTTATTTTATACTACTACTATGGTATTATGCTTGCAAGCAATGTCCTCTCACTTTTTCTTAACATTCTCAACAAACTAGTCTCCCTATAGATTTTAAGCATTAAATAGATTAGATTCCTTCCAATCCAACATGTTTTTTTTTTTATTTTCTTTTTCAAATGAAATATGTATTAAAAAAGGGTAAAATAATTAAAAGAAAAGAGGGATGGGTTAGGATTGAAGGGTGAAGGCATTAATGATGGGAGATTAAGTTAGGTGTGGGTTGATGTAGGGGCATTAACAAATGTGGGCTAGGTTTGTTGGTGTGGGTTTGTTGTTCGTTGGGAAATTGATTATGGGAATTATTATGACATTCCTTTGCTTTATCACAAAGAACCATTTCCCTTATTATTTTCCTACTACTTTCTATACTTCAACTAAGATATTTTATTCATTCAACTTTCACCCTTTCTTTCCATTAAAGCCTCATTCTTACTACACTTTTTCATTACAACTCCTCCTCTTTATTAATTTCAACTTCTTCTTTTTTCTCTCTTCACAGACCTCAAACCAACCAACCCACTTGGATTTGCCTTCATTTCATGCCACTAATTAATTACAAAGCCCAATCCATCAACCCTTTCCTTTTCAAATCTGTTAAGTTAGTCCAATAAGAGTCTGAAAAAAAACCAAATATTCAATTAGAAAATATCCATCAAATAAGAATTATTATAATTTAAAACATCTAAGAGTAAATAATAGTACTTTTTTTTTTCCAAAAGAAATGTCTAAAAAAACATAAAAATTGATTGATTTTTTTCACACATCACTCGTGTCACTTCACTTTCCTCGATCCATTTCTCTCCCCTGCGGTAAGCATTTATTCTGGAGCGTGGCTTCATTTGACGAATTTTTTCCATGCTTCAAGTAAATAAAAAAAAAACAATCATTTCTTAAAAGTTAATTGTTATTTTTTCCTCTTTTCTATAATTTTGATCTAATTTAATTTCCTAATTTTGAAAATAGATAAATTTAGTCATTTTAATCAAATTTTATTAAATTTATTTTACGTTTCAAATATTTTTTATGATAATTTTGCAATTAACATTGAAACGAAATTGTGTTTTATGGTATAAACAACTCAAATGCAATAACTTTTGAAACGTCATATAAACTTAAAATAATTTAATTAAAAAGACTAAATTTATACATTTTTAAGATTGAAAGACTAAATTGGACTAAAGTTTTAAAGAGAGACTAATTATAATTTTTACTACAATTTTAAGACAAAAACATATTTAAATATTTTAAAAAATTTCTTTATATTTTTCTTACTACAAGTTTAGTTCAATTTCGTGTCGATACCATTAATGTAACATCCCATTTAATTAATAACCTTAATTAAAGGAGGCGTCACAGAATAATATAATAGCACGGTCTTGGAGTATAAACATTACTCCATACAGTTGTTCAAAAGAAAACAAAAGAGAAACTAGGTGCACCACGACGCCAATAACAAAGTATAATAAAGTAACGACAATATTCTAAAAATAAAGCCCAAAGGCCAGACAATACATGGGCCATACCTCTAAAAGAAAAGCCCAAAAGCGAAATCCATCCCAAAGGCTAAGCAGCGGAACCACCATCTCCCTGCTGACCACGAGTATTTCTTGCATCTGCTCACATCAATAAATTGATGATCATCGCAAAGAGAGAAAAACCACACCACAGAACATACACCAAACAAAAGGGTAAGCTAAATCGAAAAAGGATTTATCATACAATTATATACACTTTCACAGTCAAATATACATACATCATCCAATCATGTTATGACCTTCCAAATAATACACTAAGACTCAGACACGACTCATTCAGATACATATAATTAGTCGAATTCAGCGAATGCTTGCACTTATGGTGGACTTCCCTGCTCTACCGAGCTGCTCTACCAAGCTAATTGTTACAATGTCTCATCCCCCCACACAAGGTTAGCCCTAAATGAGTTTCAGGCCTCTTGCTACTCTCACCACTAGAATTAGTACGCTCTATGTGAGACTAACTAACCCTTTAGAGTGTTAGGATGCAACCTTACCTTGAATCCTTACTAAATTATATAGATGAGGCACCACCATGAACTCCCACTAACATGGGTCATGGAATTACGTCTCGACCAACTGAGGCACCATCATGAGGTCTCACCTAGAGGCTCATGGAATTACGTCCTAACCAATGAGGCACCACCACGAAACTATTGTGGAATTACGTCCTAACCACAAACGAATTATGTTCCACCAACCAAGTAAATACTTATCATGCATATCAATCTCATGCCAACCTTTATAACCAATCCTCATTCATATTCCATGTCAAAACCATACCAAACTCATCATTCTCAATCCATGAATCAATGCATACATGCGACATGCCCAAATCATGTTAAACTCATCCATCACCATAAATTCATCTCACCAATACATAATCACCCAATTCATACTTGAAAAGCAAGATCAATACAAACATATAGCCAACATTTAAGAATAGAGGAACACCAGGACATGACGCATTCTCGCCAGCTTCTCGCTCAGGCAGAAAGGTCTCACTCAAGCGAGCTCTTTTCGCCTAGGCGAGAGCTCGACAAATAGGAACAATGGCCCTCTGCACTTGCTCGCTTAGTCGAGATCTCCTCGCTTGAGCGAGACATTCTCTCGCTCAAAACAAAGATTGGTCGCCTGAGCGACAACTCGCGCAAAAGACCTGGGCGAGCCTCTGCCAGTCTCACCTAGGCGAGACAAGCTCGCTTGGGCGAGATTATCAATTCTCACCATTGTTCGTACCTACAACAGCCATACCTTCATACCCAAAACACATAACCAGGCAGTCCACACATTCACAGTAGCATATAGTCCATACAAGACAAGAAACGTGGTTGAAACAGATAGATTTGCGAAAAGTACTAAAGACCCTAACTTCCCTTACCTGGACAGACGTTAGCCAAGGGCACAAGCACACAACAGGGGCTCACTACAATTCCAAGAACTGGGTTGTGAGCTGAGAATACTGACAGTGGAGCCTAAAACGAGATTACCACCAGGGTCTTAGTTAGGATCACGAAAAATAAGCTGGAAGGGAAATAGTACGAGTTAAGAAATAACTTACATGGAACAGAAATGGCTTGAGTAGCTGCAGTTCTGAAAGAGAATAGGGACAACTCCTGGAAAGTGGACAAAACGAGGGTGTTAGGACTGTTTAGGGGTTTGGGGCACCTTTGAGCCAACCATAAGTCCAACTGATTAAGGCAAACTCTTAAATATAAGGAGTAGAAAAAGTGGTTCTTACGATTATAATCAATATGATTTGTTACTATTTTTTTAAATTTAGTTATTTTATTTGTCAACTATCACTATTAAGTACTTCATTTACTTCTCGTTATATAAAATTGAGAGGAAGTTAAATGGCAATAATCCGTATACTAACAAATTGTATTAAAGACGGTGAAGATAAAATAAAATATTATTAAAAAGTAACTTTCATGATGTATAATATATTTCAATAAACTAATTTTCTAGCAAATGTTCCAGCAAGTCATTTCAAGAAAAATAATTTAATTTTAACAAAAAGTTATTTCAATAAATCATTTTAGTAATCTAGGTTTAAAAATACTTAGAGTTTAAGGGTATATTATTTTGTGAACATGAATTTGAAAGAGAGTGAGTAGATGAATTTGAAGGTAAAGTGTGTGTTGTTTCTTTTAAAGAATTTGATGATAAAAGTGAATAGATTTGAAGATGAAAGTTCATGACTAGGGATGTCAACGGGGCGGGTAGGGTACGGGTAGTAGCTCCCCCGTACCCTATTCGCTGGATAAATATATGCCCCGTACCCGTACCCATATCCGTCGGGTATTCGTTATGCGGGTACCCGTCTATTTTTTTCATATCCGCAAGTATCCACGAGTATCCGCGGGTATTTACAAAATTATTTAAAAATTAAATATTTAATCATAAATTCAAATAAAATAAAATATATCACTGCCATAAATTTTAGATAAAGTTCAAACAAACTCAAGTCTATACAAGTCCAAATAATTATAAAAATAAATATAAAATGACGTTCAACCCAAAGAAAATTCTTTAATTAGTGTTTTGATCAATAAACTCACTTTCTCCGATTGATTCCTGAAAAATAGTCAAATAATAAACCTCAACTGCTGCGTGCCAAGTATTATTACTTTGATTCCATCATTTGACAACAAGCATACCATAAACGTCACTGTCTATATAGAGTTTGATGTATATGCCCAATTTCAAAGAAGGGAAAGAGAAGAATGTTAAGAGGTGTACTTGGAAGAATACAACTTACCAATAATTAAAGCTAAAAAAATGAAGACAAAAGACAAGACAAGATGTGCAACTTAGAAAAAATTAGGCCATAATATTTTTTACTAATATATATATATATAAGGGTATTTTTGTGAATTAAAGTTTAGCAGGTACGGGTATCCACGGGTATGGATGCTATGATACCCATACCCGCCCCGTTAACATGCGGGTATCAAAAATACCCGTAGCCGTGGGTAGCGGGTATCCATTTTTAATATCCATTTCCTATCCATTGCGGGTTTTATCCACGGATACCCTCGGGTACGGATATTTTTGACATCCCTATTCATGACAATGGCAGAGCTCTTTAGGAGCTGGCGGGGACCACGCCCCCCCCCCCCCCCCCCCCCCCCCCCCACTTCATTTTTTTTTTTTTTTTTTTTTTTTTTTTTTTTTTTTTATTTT
>Ga0099822_1007530_pt1 | contig 14068 bp, 5 predicted proteins | sample CowpeawhiteBW_FD_76839 | JGI IMG/M metagenome (GOLD analysis project Ga0099822, IMG submission 76839) | Root nodule microbial communities of legume samples collected from California USA - Cow pea white BW | ecosystem: Host-associated > Plants > Roots > Nodule | place: USA: California | collected... | reverse complement strand
TATATATATATATATATATATATATATATATATATATATATATATATATATATATATATATATATATGATTATTTAATTGTTAGCTCACCCTATCTGCTTGTGTTTGGCGATGATCGTGTACGTGGTACACGAAAGCAAATGATGTTGCAGGTGGATCTAGTGAGGCATAGAGCCGAAGCGGGGCTAGTATGGGAGAAAAGAGTTTTCTGAGTTTTATGTTTTGTGTTTCTAAATAAATTGTAATATTTTATATTACTAGACTTTGATGATTGTAATGAAGCTTATAATTATGGTTTTAAAGTTTATCCTATGATGAATGAAAGTTTTAAATTTCCCGTGTTTTGGGAACTACAGTTATATTAAATGAGGTTTTAATATTATTTTATTCTATTTTATTTAAAATCCCGTAATATCCGAGCGGGATGTTACATTAAAAACATAATTAGAGTTTATAATATCTTAAAATCCCTAAATCATAATTAGGGTTTATTATAGCATAAAATTCCTAAATTCATAATTAGGATTCATACTTTTATAAATTCCCTAAATTCATAATTAGGGTTTATAATAATTTCAGGATAACACAATTTGGGAAAAAAATATCATAATTGGAGAATTATAAATCTAATAACACTTGCTCTAATACCACAGGTAAATTATGTTGTAGTTTGCATGCAATAATACTTCATTTTAAAAAAACTACTATAGGATCTTAAGATTCATGATTCTCACATGTTCACGCACATAATCACACATTTATGTACATAAATCATATTAGGATACTAACCTTGATCCATGAGAGACCCAATAATAATGCGTTCTTCAATCTCTGTTCTTCAACCTCCTTTTCCCAATCCATCTCTTTTCCTTCATTACTCCTCCCACACCCTCTCTCCGGATGGACTGAGCTTTATTTTATTTTATTACGACTTCCCATAATAACAAATAGGTTCTTATATTTTATTAAATTACAACTGGGTCCATCATAATATTTCAAATGAGTCACATAATAGAATTAATTCGTCAATTAATTATAACATTTTGGGCTTTTGTGTGCACCCATTGTTTGGTTGTCTCCTCTTGCATTGTGCAATTGGTTATTGGAAAGATGAGGATTGTCAAATATGGATGGCGTGTCATCGAAAGGTGAGGAGAAAACAAATTAAAACCTCCCCAAACGCGCAGAATCAGTGGAAACCTGAAATGGGGTTGAGGTTCTATAATGATAACTTTTTGAGGTTTGGAAATTTTTCAAAGTGGAGGGGGAAGGGGTTCTGTTTCAAAGAATGGGGAAAGGGTAAGAGAGTGAGAATTTCTCCCAAATGCGCAGAGTGATATTCCACTTTCATATGCCACCGCTTTCAACTTTTAACTAGATTGAAAAAAGAGATTAAAATACGGTACATAATGTGATAAGAGAAGTAGTAAAAAATAGTGGTCATATTATTTTCCTTCTCGAAAACATCTTTTAACTAATTCTCTATAAGAAAAAAAGAGAGTGTAATTTGAAAAATAATAATGTGATTTGAAAATTTAACCTATTTATTAATAAATAAAATTCTCTTTTAATATTCCCATTTATCATTACAAATAAAGATATCCTAATGTTCTTAATATCTTTAACATTATTCATATATAAGATGAATGTTACACTAAAATAATATAAGATAAATGTTACATTAAAATAGAATATTGGAGAGAAAATGGAGAAGAGGACAATATGATAATGCAAAATATTAGCCAAAGAAAGTATTGAAGGGCATGCTTTACACGTGTTACAAAATTGTAGTGTAATTTACAAAATTTGTAGCACCCATGGTCCCAATATTATCAAGTATCTTTCAGTTCTGAATATTGAAAATGACGATACCTTCACGATATTCATCGTTCAAAATCACATTTCTCATCTATTGCTCTCATTATTAAGGGTTTTCTTTTTTATTTCTTTTAACACGGTTGTTTATTTATTGGAATTAATTTCATCGTTTATTCATAAATCAAGATTTTAATTTTGAAAATATATAAAAATCAGATAAATTTGCATTATTAAGTTTCAGGTTTAATAAACTTTTCTATCATTTTAATAACTATTTTAATTTTATACCACAGTATATATATATATTCATGTACTTAAAAAAAGATGAAATTGAGAATGTCTCATTGATGGTTGATTATAGATTATATTATATATAAATTAAAATTATTAATATTTACGTGTTAATAATAATCGACTTCTAATTAGGTTATAGTTTCACTTAAAAAATAATAAAGAATATTTTATTAACAGTTAAAGTACAGGACCTAAAATAAATATATATTTTTTTAATTTTCTTACCATCAATTTCTTCGTTTTATGTTAATTTTACTCATAATTTACATCTATATATAAAAGAAATATTTATTTTTATGTATATATAATTTTAAATTTATTTTATTCTTTATAATATAATTATTAAATTTTCTTAAAAAATATAGTTTTTAACTATTTTTTTATAGAAAAGATCGTTATTTTAAACTGTAAATATTCATATATTTTTTATTATTTTCTTTATATATTAACTTAAATAATTTATATATATTATTAACTTATACGATATAAATATTAAAAAAATGTGAATGTCTTTCACTAGGAATATGAATATGGTTTATTTTTGTACGATGAGAATTATTTCTATTTTTATTTTTAAGGTTAGAGCACTCGCTTTTTGATACTCACATATTCCATCCAACCATTAAAATAAGCACGTTTGTGTTGTGTTCCTTCAAACTCAAAATCACTTAATTTTAATTGTTTCACTGAGACAACATACGGGAAATGGCGTTCTCCACAGCCAGCTTCACCACTGCTCCATATGGCTCTTGGAAGTCCCCCATCACAGGCGATGCTGTCTCCGGCGCCACCAAGGACCTCGGCGGCTCCGCCGTGGATGGCCATGGCCGCCTCATCTGGCTAGAATTCCGTCCATTAGAATCAGGGTAAGTAAGGTCTTTCAGTTCTCTGTTATTTATGTATTTATTTATTTTTCGGTATAAAAGAGAAAAAGAGAGTGAAAAGCACTTTTGGAGAAGTTAATTAGAATTACAAAAAAGTCAAAGCAACATGGTTCGCAACGCATGAAGAAGCTTAAATGTTCTACATTTGTCCATCTTTCTTTTTTACATTTTGATTGCTCTCGATATACGCGTTTTTCTTGTCTGTATTTTTTTATTAAATATGATTAATATATATATATATATATATATTTATTTATTTATTTATTGATGACTACAAACTTAAAAGAGTAACACGTATATTTATAATATATGCTTTATCATAGGTTAATTTTGTTACAAAATCGAAAAAATGGTACTAATATAAAATATGTAAATTTGAGTAAAATTCAGTGAATATTGAAGGACGAGTTTACAACAGCGGGTTTGATGGTGTATTATTAATTTTTCTCTCAAAAGTTATTTCAATCTTAACTTTGACGATCTCTTGAATTTTATAAATAATATTTTAAGTAGAGATGATGAATAAATATATCTGATTGGTATTATCTCAACTCGTATATGTTTTGATGAACAATTTCGACATTAATTGAGTATGAGTATAAAAATAAAAATATAAAACTTTTTCAACATGTTACGGAGATGGGATAGGGACCTATATATCTGTTCTGTTTTTGTCTTCATACTCCGTTATAATACTTATTTCCGTCATATCTCATTCTCTCCTTAAATTAAGAATACTCACCTGTTAAGTAATTTTATATATGTATATATACTAAACACTCTATATTTTTTATTTCTTTTTATTGTTTAATTTGTTATGAAATTTATTCACTTCTCCAGTATATTTCTTGTCTCATCTAAACATTTATATAATTATGTTCAAATCATGTATGTCAATTAAATATTTTTATGTCTCACATTTAAATATTTATACTTTTTTATAATATTTTTATTTATTGTAAAATTATATATATACTACACACTTTCTATTTTTTTATTTTTTTCTTATTGTTTAGTTTATTATAAAATCCATTCGCTTCTCCAATATATTTCTCGTCTTATCACAACTTTTATGCAATTATGTTCAAACGATGTATGTCAATTAAATATTTTTTATGTCTAACATTTGAATATTTCAACACTTTTTTAACAATATCAATTTAAGTATTCAATAGCATAAAACTTTCATTTACTAGGTCATATAAAAAAATTATCTTCTTTAGTCTATTATTATTAATTTTTGTTTCATTTAAAGAAATATTTTATTTCTCTAAAACAATTTTCGTAATCTATCAATCATCAATTAAGTTGATATTTGAAAAGTTTTCTTAGGTATCTAAAGTATTTTTCATTTTGTCATATCCTTAATTATACATTTATCCTTCTTTGTGTGATGTCTTTTGATGATCTCTCAAATTGTTTCTAAAACACACATTTAATATTTTTCTTAATTTTTTTATTTATTATTTATTTTTATCATGTAGAATACTATTTTGGTATTTTTTATAAAATTATTTTTATTTTCTAATTTATTATTTTACAAATTTATTACTATAATTGTATAAACAAGTTTTATTTTTTATAATATAATAATTTAATGTAATCATTTTAATTTTTTTTTATCACTATTCAACATATATATTAAAGTTTAAAAAATTATATATATATATATATATATATATATATATATATATTAAAATTTTATTATTATTAATTTAATCTTTATTTTTTTTATAATTATCGAGTCATGTAATTTAACTTTTATGTAAAAGAAAAAGTCGATCAACACTATTTTATAAATAGCCCCAAAACTAACTTATTTTATTAAAAAGCATGTTATTTGTTTTTGACTTATTTTTGAGACTTGACTTTATTTATCTTTTTAAAAGTCTGATTTCATCAATTAGTTTGGTATTTCATATTTAAGTTATGAAATAGAATTCATCTTTCCCTACATAAATATATAATTTTACTAATAATTGTTTTTATTACTATTTTCACTAGCACTATTTATTTCAACTATTACCATTATTATTAATGTCACACGCTCCTTATTTTGGTAATTACTGTTGAATTTTTGTAATTGTCAAGATTATTACCACCCGAACCAACTAACAATGTCAGTGTAACTACCATCACTGTCATCATATAAATAGATACTTCTTTAACCTCCTTTTTATATGATAGATATTTTTAAATTAATTTATTTTTAAACTAAAAATTCAAAAGAAAAGTAGAACTAAAAACATCCTAAACTATTTAAACAAATTAAAAACTAATTTTAATATTTACAAGTTTTGAAACTTATATCTAAAAACATCTCCGAACCTTAATTGTGTATTCTCTTTCATCCAAACAAATTTTAATGGGGGTGCAAAATAGTTTTATCTTAATATTTTCTCAAATAAAATTTTAAAGTACAACACCTAAATATTTCTGATCACCTAATAAAATATTAAATAATTGTTATATTTTTATATAATAAATCCTAAACATTCACTCTTTCATATAAATGCTTTTATTTTTTGAGTTTGCATGTTCAGCCTTTTGGTTTGGCACTCTTTCTTGGTTCAGGCGTGGAGTTCTTGTTCTTGAGCCAGAAAAAACAGGAGGTGAGGCTGTGGATATTACTCCTAAGGAGTTTGGAGTGAGAACATTGGCTCAGGAATATGGAGGTGCTGCTTTTACTGTTTCAGGGGATGTTGTCTTCTTTGCAAATTACAATGATCAGAGGTTGTACACGCAGTCCATCACTTCTCTGGGTCAGTATTGCAAGCGTAAATTTTCATCATCCAATGCCATATTTTCCAATTTTATTGCACTTTGACATGAAATGACATGTTTGTTGGTGCCCCTTTCATCTGATGTGTAGTTCAATCTATGTTAGTTGCATCTTGTTTTGTTTTCTCTATAAACAAAGACAAATGTTTTGAAAGTGGAAAGTTTTATATTGAGATGTGTAAAAATGTGTTTTCCTCTGATTTTTTAATACACTCTAGTATGAATTTCAACGAAGCTTTCTTATTTTAATTCTTTAATCAGTAACTCAGTTAACAACGGTTGTCACATCGCCTAAATATAAGTCTGATTTACAATATATAAGTAAATATATAACTAAATGCAAACTTTATTTTTCAAGCTCAAGTTGACAGTTAGGCTTAAACTTTATCTCTTAATATGACTTTAGAGTCATGAGTTAAAAAGTTTTCTCCACTGTGAATTTAACTGACTTAGGTTACATCTCATTTGATTAATCTAGGAATATTGAATTTGTATTATGTTACTATCAAAAGGTGTATGTGAAGCATTTTTTTTGTATTTCATTGTTTGAATTTTATGGTTCATTGCCTTGTAGATGATCCTCCTGTACCTGTCACTCCGGATTATGGTGGACCTGTAGTCAGCTATGCCGATGGAATATTGGATGTACGATTTAACCGTTTTCTTTGTGTTAGGGAAGGTAAGAAATCCACTATAAATCCACTATAAGTTTATCTTCAAGGCTCAGGTTAGCTTGTTCCCACAGTGTTGTTAAATCATTCATTTATATGATCATAAATGCTTAATCATGTTGCTAGATCGTCGTGAAAGCAGTCTAAATCCACCTACAACTATTGTATCCATAGCACTTGGCAGCAAAGATGTTCAGGGTAAAATTTTCCATCTTATTACTGTGTTTAACTTGTGGAGAGGTTGAATGAATATCGCTGATGAGTATTTCATTGTTGCTCGTCCAAGGTTTTCGAAAGTTTGTGTTATTTTCAGTTGCTTGAGGGTTGCTTCCACTGTGCATCAATTGTTTGATATGATGTCTGACTCGGTTGTGTGACATTCAGAACCAGTTGTGCTAGTTGGTGGGAGTGACTTCTATGCTTACCCACGTGTAGACTCTAAAAGTGAAAGAATAGCATGGATTCAGTGGAATCACCCCAACATGCCATGGGATAAAACAGAACTTTGGGTTGGCTATATTTCTGAAAATGGGTGAGCAGAACTCTCTGTTATTATGGTACAAGTAACTTATAAGAATTAAGATAGTTTGCTTAACATGTAGCCATGTATATCTCCCAATTGTGGCAAGGAAGAATCGTTTTCACTTCTTATTTGTGTTTTGGTTTTCAAATTTCCTACAAGTCTATCTATGATATGCTGAGCTTAAATATGAGTATGCAGTGCTGGTGCTTTTGGCGATATATTCTTTCTTTTCCTCAGTTCTAATATTTTGTCGATTATGTAACACTATATGGTGTTGCCCTTTTCATAATTAAGAAAAGGATGCAAGGATCACTTGGTTTGTATCCACATTTCAAATGTCAACTATTAACACAACTTATCTACCCTCTTGTCTCCATGCACTATTTATATACAGGGTCATGCACAGATTTTTTTTTCCCTCTAAAAGTTTTTCCTCTTAACCCTCTATTTTGTTTCCTGCTTTGTATCCTGGATCTCATTTTCAAGTTCTAGATGATAATTGGATTACATGGTTTTTAGTATATACATAGTTCATGTTTCAACTTAAAGCTTGATCATCTCATGGTTTCCTGCAGTGAGATCTACAAACGTGTTTGTGTTGCTGGGAATGATCCTTCACTTGTGGAATCTCCAACTGAGCCCAAGTGGTCCTCTGAGGGTACATAAATTAGCCTTTTTGTAACTCCCTACCCCAAACAATACTTGGTAGTTTTATTCAACCGAAAGTTGATATAGTAACATTAACATCAATCATTTAGCTTTTGTTTGGTAGATGTTTCCTTTAGATACTCAAGTCATGATAGATTTCGTTGAGTAAATGTTTTCTTAAGATCATTAAATCATGATAACTCCAGAGATAGGCTCAGGATCCTTGATCTATGTCAATTTGTGACTTCTTAATGTTCCATAGTTTAAAACTTTATGTTTTTACTTTTCATGGTTTTTACTCACGTTGGTTTGTATTCACATTGATGGACGTGATTTTAAACTTACTACTAACTCCAATACGGACATATATTTTTATCTTTCTGTGCATTCTGGTTATTATATTTTGCATGACTATGCAGGGGAGTTGTTTTTCATCACAGATAGGGAAAATGGTTTTTGGAATCTCCACAAATGGGTAATTTTCATTCACCTATCATTTCTCCAAGCTATTAATTCTCTGTGGTAGTTTCCAAGAACTTCTGATTTTCTAATTAATAAATACTCTTTAATGCACTGAATAATTTTGAAATTATGTTGTTTATATATAGATTTGGATGCTTGGTAGGTACAGATTGATATTTTAGTCATTACTCTATTTGTGAAATTTACTGAACATCAACAAATTTCGATGAAGGATTCGTAGTTGACTAGTTGTATTTCCCGCTGATAAAATATAAATTTGCTGGTTTTGAAAAAATAGAATTTCTATGACGTTTTTTATTTTGATGTCTATGTGTGTGCATTTTGCAATGGAGTCAACTTTTAATTTTCCAAATTAAGTGTTGAAAAATTTTCTACTACAAAAGCTAACCTATGAATTTGATATGAATTGTTTCTTTAGAACAACTATGTTTAATATCTTTCTGATTTGCTAAATTTACATAAAGGAAATTGCTTTTCCTGCCACTTTTGCTGCTAACTGCACCATCCTTTATTTTCTAATTGTTGTTCCAATTACTTCTATCTAACAATGGAAATGATCTTTGATATACAAAATTTCCGAAAGAAACATTTTATACATTCCAGAATTAAAATCTTGGTAGAGTATTTAACACATTTAAATGTTCTTGAAGTAAAGTTCTATAAGAGTGTTTAAACTCTTCGGTAAATTTGATTAGGGAATGTATTAAGCATTCTTCTGGTTATACAAATGCTTTCTGTTGGGATTTGATCCACGCAGTGAGGTTCAGGTTAAATTAGTTATACAAATGCTTTCTGTGGATATTTTGCTCTTCCTATGATCACTTATCCCTCTCTGTTTGGCTTGGATTTCCCTGTGCAAAGGATGATTGTGACAAATAATTCAGTTGCAAGCATGCTTGTCTGCTTTTTCTGGTTGGACATGCTGTAGCCACTAAAAGTTAATTAATTACTTGTATTTCTACTTTTCCTTTTCTAACTTCTATAATAATTGACCGCAGATTGAGTCTGAGAATAAGGTCGTGTCAGTTTATTCTTTGGAAGCTGAGTTTACAAGGCCGCTGTGGACTTTTGGTGTGAATTCTTATGAATTTGTTCAAAGTTCTAAAAAGTTAATTGCTTGTAGTTACAGGTATTTCTAAATCTACTACTTACAAATTTGTGTGCGTGTGTGTTCAAATTGGTAATTTAATTCAAAGTTTTGCATTTTGTAGGCAGCATGGAAAGTCATATCTGGGTATTGTTGATGTAGAGGGCTCAGAGCTAACTGTGATTGATTTCCCTTGCACAGACATAAATAACATAGTAACTTTCAAAATTGATTCATTGTTTTTCTCTTGTGGCTTTAAATAAATATTTGAAATGCATTCTTAGTTGTTGAATTGAATCATTTTGTTAGACGTCTGGTGATAATTGCTTGTACGTGGAGGGAGCATCAGAGGTTCTTCCATCATCAGTGGCCAAGGTACTTTATTGTTCCACCAAGGGTTTTAAATTGACAACTGCAACACCTAAATTGTGGTGTGATTTTATATCATGTGAATTGCCACAACGCATCTGCAACATAGCTGCAACAGGGTCACAACAGAACTTTAACTCCATTCTTGGTTGTTGTTTTTTTTTTTTGTCAAAAAAAGGAGATTCAAACTTCAATCTTCTATTTCAAGTGTCTATGGTTGATGAGGTGCTGTGTTATGGGTTGTTATAGGAGTGTTGAGAGGTATTTCATAGTGGAAAACGATGAAAAATCTTAAAATTTGTACAGTCTTATAAATAAAAGACATACTAATAATAATCAGAATAACTGCCATCATATAATAATTTCACATCACTCCAAAATGCAGCCGTCACAATGACCGCAACTGCAATTTCCCTAACCACAACAGCAACTGCAAATTAGAGTTTCAGCCATCATTCCATTTCTTTGTTATTTCAATTCACACCATAACAACTCTCTTGCTTTCCAGGTGACTTTTGATGATGATAAATCAAAAGCAGTGGATTTCAATATTATCTGGTCCTCATCACCAGATAGTCTGAAGTATAGTTCATACATCAGTAAGCCAGAGTTAATTGAATTCCCAACCGACGTTCCTGGTCAAAATGCTTATGCATACTTTTATCCACCATCTAATCCTGATTTCCAAGCTAGTGAAGAAGAAAAGCCTCCACTATTATTGAAGAGCCACGGTAATTCTGGTCCTGAATCTGGGATTATCACTTTCTATTTCATATTCTTATTTGTTTGTTTGATCAATTAGATGCTGAAAATGGGATCTTCCCTTTGCATCCAACATGTATATGTAGCTTAATTTCTAGTGATCTACTTGGTAATCGAGTATGAACTACCTTTAAAAATTATAAGTGTATGCTAATGCTGCTTAGGTCGTGAGAGCATTTTAATGACAGTGACAATAGTTATTTTAATTACATTATCTTTGGTTCAATTCTATCTGTCGACAGTACAGTACTCATGATTTTGTCCATATCTGCATTAGTATGTTTTAAGTTTCTCATTTTAACAGTTATGACATCATATTCTTAATTTAATTCAGTTGTTTGAAAACAACTTTGTCTAAAATTTCTTCATTGAATTCAGTTTTACCTGGTCACTGCTTCATTGCACTTAATTATTTCTGTCAAAGTTGTCGTGTGTGAGTTTTGTCACTCTAATGGCTTTCATCCACCAGAAACTCCTATATGTACATTACTTAATTTGAATATTTCAGGTGGCCCAACTCAAGAAACTCGTGGAATTTTAAATTTGAGCGTTCAGTATTGGACTAGCCGAGGTTGGGCAGTTGTTGATGTTAATTATGGTGGAAGCACTGGTTTGTTTCTCATCTTGTCTACTACCAATCTTATAACTCCATCTCTCACAGTGGAAGTGCTGGATTTTTTTTTTCATCCTTTTCTCTTTTAGTTTTAGTCCCTATAAAATTTGTTTTCTGGTTTTGGTCCTTGATTTATTTGAGTCCCCGGAAAATATTCATTTTTGTATAAACTTGTAGCCTGTTTTAGTACTTTGACTTGTTTAGAAGATGAAACTTAGTTTTTCTGTCTTTCATACGTTTGGAAGGTTATGGCAGGGCATACAGAGAACGACTTTTGAGACAGTGGGGAATAGTTGATGTTAATGACTGTTGTAGTTGTGCTACATATTTGGTAATTGCTACCTACTTTTTTGGTTGGTGAATCTGTTAAAGCAAAGGGGTATATGATAAATTGTACCATCTAGGTGGAGAGTGGAAAGGTGGATAAGGAGAGGCTTTGTATAATGGGTGGCTCTGCTGGTGGGTATACCACTTTGGCAGTTCTTGCTTTCAGAAATACTTTTCAGGCTGGTGCTTCTTTGTATGGAGTGAGTGCATCTTCTGACACTTCTTTTTCCCATTTCTTCCCCATGAGCAATTCCTTGTGTTATTAATTTAACCAAACAAATAAACTTGAACAAGTTGATATTGAATATTTCAATTCCATTCATTTAAATCCCTAACTATGGAATTGATTTGGCAATGGGGGTGTATTGAACAGATAGCTGACTTGAACTTGTTGAGAGCAGAAACACATAAGTTTGAATCCCATTATGTTGAAAATCTAGTTGGTAAGTCAACAATGACCATTTAAGGTACCTCTAATTTTGTTGGTTTATTATTTGTTTCATTTGGTGCTGAGTTTATTTCAACTGGTTGCAGGAGATGATAAGGATATGTATGAAAGATCCCCTATCAATCATGTTGATGATTTTTCTTGTCCCATTATAATATTTCAAGGCTTGGAGGACAAGGTTAGTAACAATGTTATCACTATTTCCCCTTACCATATCTAACATTTGAAGGATCATGAATGTAAATTGGAAATTGCCACCTTTACAAAAACCAAGTTGATCAATCTATTATGCACTCTGCAGGTTGTGCCACCAGATCAAGCTGAAAAAATATACCAGGCAGTGAAGGAGAAAGGTGTGCCAGTTGCTCTTGTTGAGTATGAAGGAGAACAACACGGTTTCCGAAAGGTGTGTTCTGATTGAATTTGGATTTTCTACTGAGTTTTCTATCTGTTTCTTTGTTGTGTTTTCAAAATACATTAATGGTCATTGATTTTAAAATTTTAAAATATCTTAAAAAGATTTCTAAAGTAATAATATAGTGTATTTTTAATATTCAGCAGAAGATCGCAAAAAAGAGTAAAATCATTAGGGAATCTAGACTACCATTAGATTCTATTAGAGAATCTAGACTCGTTCTAGTTTAGTTATTTATCTTTTAGAATGAAACATTGACTATATGCAGTAATGTGATGTTACTTGCAGGCTGAGAACATTAAGAATACAATTGAACAAGAAATGGTCTTCTTCGCACGATTGATTGGGCACTTTGATGTTGCTGATGATATTACTCCTGTCAAAATTGACAATTTTGATTGATTGATAATACCTTTTTTTAAGGTACTGATGTTGAATTTCTCTGCAACTATGTAAAAGAAAGTCCTAAGCGATGTTTCTTCTCAAATCCGAATTGTGCTCTGCAGTAACTGAGGAACTTGGATGAAAATTCTTGCACCAATGAGCTTCTTCCATAGAGAGTCTATATTAATGCTCATTGGAAAGAAGAGTGTGCTGAGTTTCTACTACATTTTATGTTGGAGTTCAATTTAGCAGTGTATCTTGTTTTCTATTTATGAATTTATGTTTTGAAAGTGTGTTGAGGATACTGTATATGTTTGTTTTCTACAATATCTGTCTTCAATGGATAAAGTGGGTAATGATAAACCTTACCACCGTTATAATATTGAACTTTGTTATGTTTAGGTAATGCTAATATATATATATATATATATATATATATATATGAAAAAATTAGAGTTATTTATTCAATATGAAATATCCAGTAATACATTATAACATGACTTGATTATTTTTTGGTTTGAATGTTTGGATCCAAACTATAGTCCTAGAGTAAAAATAATCGATATTACTTTCTCTTGTCAAACACTACATTATCACTCGAGAGATGTGACTTCTTGCATTAAACCACTAACTTACATAATCTCCCTCAAAACTTTAACTCTCTATCAATTAAACAATCACTTGTTTCTTGAATGACGACATTTCGCATGGACTAAAGAAAGTTTCAAAGACAACAGATTTAAACAATATATGACATACAATATATGAAAAAAAAAAATCAGTACAATAATTAAACAATATATGAAAAAGAAAAAACTAAATTTTATCAATGATATACAAATCAAATTCAGTCAATTTTAACTTACATTTCATGTTTTAACCAACACATTAAACCTATTTTTCACTTCGACTGATTAGTATTCTAACTCAAACTAGTTTTGACTACTCAACACTTCAATTAAGTAAAAGAACTAACTGCAACAAAAGTGAACAATACTATTAACAACTTTGTTTTCCATGTTCATAAAAATACTAATAACTTTAAAATGATCAAATTTACTAGTGCATTTAAAACCAATCAAACCCACTTGTATGAGTTAATTTCCTAATATGAAGGTAGTTTACCTTGCAATGAAAGCAAATCTCACACTTTCTGAAATGAATAAGGAAATCTCTAAATACAAGTTTATAAACTTAAACTTATAAAATTAACACATCTACTCAAATATCTTATTTTCTTATTTGATTCTGACATATAGAGTATAAATTTAAGAAAATGAGAATAAGAAAAAAAAAATTATCTATAGAAAAAATGATAAACTCAAATAGAGAAAGAATTTGATCAATATGTGATTTAATTGGAAAATCCAAAATTTTAGAGAGTGCTTAAAATATTAAAAAGAAAAAAAAAACTATTTTATACCTATTTATAATTTGTTTATAAAATATATTATCTAGGTGTTACAAAAATAGATATCTATTTGTTTCAATTTAGTCCTCACATATATATATATATATATATATATATATATATATATATATATATATATATATATATATAT
>Ga0099822_1007526_pt1 | contig 14075 bp, 6 predicted proteins | sample CowpeawhiteBW_FD_76839 | JGI IMG/M metagenome (GOLD analysis project Ga0099822, IMG submission 76839) | Root nodule microbial communities of legume samples collected from California USA - Cow pea white BW | ecosystem: Host-associated > Plants > Roots > Nodule | place: USA: California | collected... | reverse complement strand
CTCGGATCACGTTCTAAAGTATTTTCAAATTCATTATATGTAACTTTAGGAACCTTAGAGAGTTGTTTTTTGTTTTCTTCAATATTTGGATTATCATGAAGTTTCTCAATTTTAGATGACGTAGAAGCATTTTTTTGATCTTCATCACAAGTCTTCCTTTGAAAAAAGAATCAGTTCTTTTACTCTTTATCATAATTTTTTTAATATAAATTTGTCAATTCTTTTACAAAAAAATAAAATTATGAATACTCCAAATTAAATCTTAAAAGCAAGACTCAATATTTTAAGAAAACTAATAACTTCTAAATGATTAGCTTCCCTTACCTTATAGTAGATTCCTAATCTTGTTCTTCCCTTACACAACTTCAAAGCCTAAAATAGTTTTATCTACACAAAGAAGAGTTTGATAAACAATTAAAGTATGATTTTATAATCTCTAACAAATAGAGATATGCCTAGAGCATAGAAAAGTCACATACAAGAGGAAAACAAATTGTTTTTAAAAAAAGAAGGGAAAAATGAACTTACTCAAAAGAAGAAATTGTTCAATCTAAAATGTTTATTAACTCTTCAATTTTGTCGTAGTGTAATTTGATCTTGAAAATAATAAGAAAATGATGGTGAAAATTGAGATGGAAATAAAATGAGAGAAAAAGATGGAAGCACGGAAGAGAAAAACTAAATAAAAAAAATATAAGAAATTATAATAAAAAAAAGAAATATGATTTTTAAATTTAAGAAAAATAATTCAAACTAAATTAATATAAATAAGAAAATAATATATAAATAAAGTAGTGAGATATAAATAAAGTAATAATATATAAATATATTTTTTTTAAATATATAAAAATAAAATAAAAATCAATTAATATAATAAAATAATAATATATAAATATTATTTTTAAATAAATAGAAAAAAGGAGAGAAAAAATGGTTGGGGGAGTCGTGGCTCCCTCACTCCTAGCCTTGTTCCGCCCCTGCTTATAATTATCACATGTTTATTATCACATGTGTATGTAATCCAGTCAAATATTAATCTTCTTTTGGATCGACTAATACTCACATAAATATATACGAACTATCTATTCAATAAAGATCACTATGATGACTTCTTGATTCAATTTGCTAACAAAAAAGTATTAAATTACCAAAAATTTGAATATTTTATTTATATACCAAAACCAAATATTTATAACTATTTATTTTATTACAAAATCTTATTAGGGTTTTCATCTTCTCTCACGCGCATGAGCTAACCCCAGGCGACATCAATGATTTCCACCGTGAGCTACCATTATCACGGAACACCTCCTCCGCTGCGAACGTAAACCGATTGTCGGAGCCAACGCAACAAGAGCTCCATTGTCAGAGCAACGCACCACCAGATCGCGCCACCATGATCGTGAATCAAAACTACCATCGCGAGCCCTGGATGCGGGAACAGGAAACCACCATGGAACCAAATCTATAACCATCATCGTGACCACTAACCACAACTATTGCGTGCGACGACACAACTATTGCGTGCGACGAGAATGCCTCCACTGCGAACGCATCCCCAACATGAACCAGTGACACCTGATCGGAGCTCCACGGTGAAGCACTGCCATAATTCGTAGCCGTCGCCGCTGCTGCGAAAACGAAAACAACCATCGCGAAACCAGGTCGCTGCTGCGCGTTCGGAGGAAGCGCGCCATCACTGCACGAGCTTTACTTCAACGACAGAGTTCGACACTTGCCACCTGGGAAGAAGACGAAGCCACTTGCAGAAAAACAGGACTAGACAGACCACCACAAACAACGGAGGAAACATTTGCCAAACACACGCAAACGGAAGCCACAATGAATCGTCATGATGCGTCGTCGTTCCAGACGCGAGAAGAACCCAGCAAAAGCGCCCCAGACGAGAATGCAACTTCAAGAAAGGGGTTCAATCTTTTTCCTCGTGATTGGCCTGCACAATGAAGAAGAAGAAGGGTTTGAAACCCACGCGAGAGACGAGAGATATAAAATAATTGGGGATTTAGAGTTCTTTAAAACCCTGGAAAATCAGATTTGGGGATCATCTAAATTACGGCTCAATTTCACTTATTTAGGATTCTTAAAACCTTAGTTATAAACTGCTCTGATATCAATTATTGGTTTATGAAAGCGTACATAGAATGAAACCATAGATAAATATAGATAAATATACATTTTTCAATTAAAAGCGAAGTGTAGCTTGAAATAAGGATAGGTTTGGGAAGATGAGCTTTGGTTTGTCTTCAACCTATAGAGCATCTTAGTTTTCTCTTGATTTTTTCTTTAATGAGGAGAAAGAGAGAAAAACATAATAATATTAATGTAGATATGAGACGGAGATTATCACTCCTTTTTGTAACCTTTAATTATTACTATTTTTTAAAGGTGTTCTTGTCAAGAAAAGGACCGGATAATTCTTAACAAAAATAAAAAAGAAGGAAATATTTTCAACCTTAGCTTATGTGCTTAGGTACAAAACAATTTGTTCCTTGACCATAGTAGTAATATTCTTATTTGTAATAGGTAATCAGTTACAAATATCGTAGATATACATAATAATAACCTTAAAGATAATCACCAATATCTTTTTAAATCTCAACCAAAATATTACATCAACCAGCCCAAATAACAACTAACCAAATAACAACTAACATATCTATAACAATCACGAGCCTCATCTTTACAATCTTATCAGTTCTGATATGGCCAACTTTATGACGATGCTACCCTTCTACATCTCTTCATCACCACGTCGGCTTTATGACGATGCTACTCTTCTATATCTCTCCATCACCATGTCAGCTTTATGACGATGCTACTCTTCTACATCTCTCCATCACCACGTCGACTTTATGACGATGCTACTCTTCCACATCTCTCCATCACCATGTTTACATTTCTTCATCACACGTCGGCCTTATGACGATGCTACTCTTCTACATCTCTTTGTTCTTTGTTGATCATCACCCTATTATCGGTAATATATCGACGTGTTGTTTCTGGACGGGTACATAGCTCTCAAACTTTTTGAAGTTCCTCTTCTCGAAATGAGAAACTCAAAAGTTGTCAAATCAACCGTCATTCACCACTTTCCAACGGCTCTTTTAAAAACCTTCGACCAACTTCTCAACTTCCCACTCTCTCCATCTTCTTTTTGACCCTAGTTACTCTTTTCATTTCCCATATTTCTCTCACGATCTAACTCTTTGCTTGTCACCATCCTTCTTCTTCCTATGCATGATTTCACTCTCACAGGTATTTTTCATTATATTTGTATAATCCTTTGTTTTCACTCCCCATTATTTTGCTGATTATTTATCTTCATTGCTGCTGGTTGATTATTTATCTTCACTCAGTCATGAAACGAGCTCTCAATCTCGTTCATGAACTGAGTTCTCAATCCTACAAACACATTATAAAACTCCAAAGTAATTAATCACTCGTCCATGAATCGAGTTCTCAATCCTGCAAACACATTATAAAACTCCAAATTAATTAATCACTCGGTCATGAACCGAGCTCTCAATTCTACAAACACATTATAAAACTCCAAAGTAATTAATCACTCGGTCATGAACCGAGCTCTCAATCCTACAAACACATTATAAAACTCCAAAGTAATTAATCACTTGGTCATGAACTGAGCTCTCAATCCTACAAACACATTATAAAACTCAAAAGTAATTAATCACTCGGTCATGAACCGAGCTCTCAATCCTGCAAACACATTATAAAACTTCAAAGTAATTAATCACTCGGTCATGAACCGAGCTCTCAGTGTTGTACAATCAACTATAATTTCTCAACACCTGTAAATCAACACATCCTCAGAAAAACTCTGAGTTCTCAGTTTCGCATATTCTCACTTAGTCGCACACTCTCCAGTATAAAATTGATCTTCTCATTTACCTGCATAAATCATCTCACTTAGTCGTGTACTCTCTAGTATAGAATTGATCTTCTCATTTACCTACATAAATCATCAAATATTATGTTTCGAATCGGGCACCGGGGCCCGAAATTAATTATCATTGAGCGTTGCATCTCGGAATTGCCTTCGAGCATCGGGGTCCGGAATTAATTATCATCGAGCGTCACGGCTCGGAATTGCCTTCGAGCATCGGGGTCAGAAATTAATTATCATCGAGCGTCATGTATCGAAATTGCCTTCGAGCATCGGGGCCCAGAATTAATTATCATCAAGCATCGTGGCCCGACATCGAGCATCGTGGCTCGACATCGAGCATCGTGGCCTGGATTGATGGTTTTGATTATTCCACTATTTTCCTGAACTTTTTCCATGCTGAAGCCAGTCTTAATTGATTTAAACATGATGAATGAACTTTTAATATATCTACGAAATCCTCGTTAGTAATTCACATAATATAACATGCATATATATGACAATTGTAATATTTATATGTAAAACATTTTATAAATATCTTAATTTTAATTAAATAATTTTCACTTGTAAAAAAATACCAAATAAAGAATGAATTATTAGATATCATCAAAAATTTTAAGCTGATTAAAATAACATACTATTATAAAATAATTATGTTTATTATTAGAATAAAGTAGTACCAGAAAATATTTATATCTAGAAAATATTTATATCTAGTAACAATAAATTTATTTTAAAGATAACAACTAGCAATATTTACTAAAATACTCACATTTTACCATATGTATCAAAATCTTAGTATATACATTTAAACAATCTTATTTTATGATTCCAACACCATATAAAATAATTATATTGACATTTTGAAACTACTTTATGCCATAATAGTTCTTTCTATATTATTCTATTAAGAATCTTACTTAAAAATCCTCCAAATATAAAATACTTCACACTGCAAATTATTTATTTAATAATACTAAACAAAATATTCATGAGAAACATATATTTTAATATAAATAACACTAACACATATTTCATTTAATATTTCAAAGACAAACTTTAATGTAAAAGACATTAGCTTTGTGCATTGAAAAGGACGACGGGTAATTAATTCATAAAACTTGTATTATTCATTAATTTCACTATTTTTCTCTTTTGATAATAAGATGGTTAATAATAAAAGGAACAACCGATAATAATAATTATGTTATATAAATATATTTTATTATATTTTAGCAAATCAATTTATTATCCATGTATGCATAATTAAGATCATATTATCCGACAATATATTTAAGTTAAAACAACATAACAACATATATTTTATAAATTAAAAAAAATTAATATTTTCTTTAAATTAATCATTTTAGCTTTTTATTTTTAGTGCCTTAAAGAAATCATTTAATCAAATTTGTAAAACTATTAAATTTATGCTTGTGAACCCTACATAATACAAGAAGGATAGAATGATTTATGACCATGGTCAGGAAATTGTTTAGATTTTCTGTTTGTAATTTTTGCCCAATTTTTTTATGTCAAAAAATAGCAACATACATGGAACTTTGTTTTTTTTTCTACTTGTATCGAGAAAGAGCGTAAGTTTCGATCACAATGATTAGTTGTTGATATGTAAGTGGAGACTGAGCATAGATCCACCATCTTCTCATGATTTGTATATGTCAAAAGTTTCTTGTGAGTATTGCAAAGGCGTAATCTGCTGCATTGATGAGAGTGTTGTCGTCCTCATTCTCTTCTTGGTGGTTGAAGTTGTTTTTTTCTATTGAAATTTTGTGGAGTTGGGATCGAGTTATACTGGACCCCACGGTGGGCGCCAATGTTCTGGTCAAGAAAAGTGCCGGATAATTCTTAACCAAAAACAAAAAAGAAGGAAATATTTTCAACCTTAGCTTGAGATGTGCTTAGGTCAAAAACAATCTGTCCCTTGACCATAGGAGTAAATTCTTATTATAATAGGTAATCAGTTACAAATATCGTAGATATACATAATAATAACCTTAAAGATAATCACCAATATCTTTCTAAATCTCAACCAAAATATTACATCAACCGCCCAAATAACAACTAACCAAATAACAACTAAAATATCTATAACAATCACGAGCCTCATCTTTACAATCTTATTAGTTCTGATCCGGCCGACTTTATGACGATGCTACCCTACTACATCTCTTTATCACCACGTCGGCTTTATGACGATGCTACTCTTCTACATCTCTCCATCACCACGCCAACTTTATGACGATGCTACTCTTCTACATCTCTCCATCACCATGTCTACATTTCTTCATCACCATGTTGACCTTATGACGATGCTATTCTTCTACATCTCTGTTCTTTGTTGATCATCATCCTATCATCGATAATATATCAATGCGTTGTTTCTAGACGGGTACAAAATGTAATATTCCTAATTTGTCTCTTTCATTACATTAGAATATCAGATATATCTATACAGTTAATATTTTCAATATTTTCATGATATTAACTATATATATAATTAACAGATCACTTTAATAAATTAACTATAAAATATAACAGTGCTAAAACATTTAATTATTTATAATATATATATATATGATCCAAATTACTAAATTTGACGAAAATAAAAATGTAAATCAAAAAATAGAACCAAATTTAACATATACATACAAGAAAAAATTGGAGAGTTAAGCCTACACATAATTAATTTACAGAGGTGGGTTTAGTAACTGAACCCGTATTTCCTTTTTCCTATGAATTTTCCTTCTAGACGCATCCATAAAGCTTTGAAACCGTTGGATCTTAACTCAACGGCGGTTATTCGTCTAAATGACGTGTCTGCAAGAAAATAATCATACAAATACTCAGCAGAAAGCAGGAGGGACGTGAAGTAAAGGCGCTGTTTGTCTTGACCAAGCGTTTTCTAAATGGAACGAACATTCTGCCTCTCTCTTCTCTTCCTCTTCACCGCAGCGTTAGCGGCAGCGAGTGGCGGCGCTGAACACAACCTCACTTCAGGCGGGCTGTTATGGTCCCCTGCCACAGAGGAGTCCGATCTTCGCCCGGCGGCTGATGACTACGACTCCGACGGCGGGTTTTCCTCACTCGACGGCATGCTGCAGTGGGCTATAAGTACGTACTTAAAACTAGGTTTAGTTATTTCTTTTTAGTTCAGTTATTTATTTTATTTATTTTGGTCACATTAAAAAAGGTTGAGTTCTTTCACTTACAGTGGCGCGCGCATAATATAATCTATAACCATAATTTAATTACGGAAGAATTAATTCGACAGAGGAAATACATCTTCCAGAATCTCAAGCCTTGTTTTTCACGCTTTATGAATTATATGAACAGTTTAAAGGAGACTTAAGTAGCTATTATATTCCTTAAATAATTGGAAAATTATCAAAAATTCATTTGGATGAGCAATTTGATTCCATTGAATATGAGTTCAATTTTCAGTCTAGAACTTCTTAACGAATTACAAAACATCAATTATGTGACTTTTAAAAGGTGTTGTTTATCTTGTTTTTCCATTGATTCTTGGCCGGAAAAGTACATTTTCGTGTATAAATTATTAAGCAATTGTGCATGTGTAAGAAAAGTTATGTCAAATGCTCCAATGACGAATATTGTTAAGGAGTGTCTTATTCATAACCAACACACAAGCAACCACGTTCTAGATACTCTAAAGTATAGAAAATAACTTATGGTTTGATAACGGTTATTAATTTGTTTTCCTTAAATTCGTTGATTTAAATAATCATTTTTTGAATATCTTTGCAAAGGTCATTCTGATCCCGAAAAGCTAAAGGAATCAGCAGAAGCCCAGCAACGGCTTTCACCAAGGGAGCTAGAGAAACGTTCATTGAAAATCAAGGTACATGGCACTTGCACTGAAACTACTAATTCAACTAATTTTTCTTCTGTGCGTTTGTGTGTGGTACTTTGTATGTTTTTATTCACTTACCTGAGGGATTATGCTGGCGATTAAATAGGAAATAATGGAGAAAATAAAGATGCCTTCTGATGCTGAATTGATGAAGATCGCTATAGGGGACTTGAATAATGTGTCTACATCCCTAGAAGATAGGCGCCGTGCTTTACAGGAGCTTCTTGAGCTTGTTGAGTCGTTAGATAATGCAAATGGTAGGTGTATATGAATTTATTTCAAATACCATACCACTTACACATGAATAAAAACGGAAGGCGCAGCTGAATTGGCTGTGTTTGATGTGTTGATGCAGTTGTGGGGACCTCCAGGCCATGGTATAACAGCTGCAAGTTGCATTCCAATAAGTGTTCATATCATTTTGGTGGAATTGAATGCTAGTATGCTGTAGGATTTTTCTTTCTTATAATTCTGAAGGACTTGATGCATGCAGTAGAAAAGTTATTTTTAGTTATCTCCAAATAAAAATTGTATTAGCAGTCTCTCCGACACACTCTTTTATTTGGGTGAAATTCACATGGGATTCCATAATTAGGTGGGTCTTGTGCGCCAAATTCATATAATTCATTTTGGTCCCTTCCTCAAACTAAATTAGTGAAATTCAGTAGAACTTCAACCAATAAGACCGGCTATTGGAAAGAGTGTTAGCGAATAGAGAGTGTGTTGCTCGAGGTAGTTATCTCCAAATATATTCTTTGTAATTTAGAAGCCTCAAAATTTGCCTTTATATTCAATATACGCTATCCCTGGAATCTTGTTAATATGATTTCCTCTTTCATATTGTTTTGCGAAACTTTGAAAACAAATTGAAAAGAAAACCAGGTCATAAATTTAGCACAACAAATAGAGCAACAGTGCAAGATTTTAACTTTGTATGTGCTTTTCTATTGATTGACTGATATGTCAAGATCGGACAGTAGCATGTCTTCTTTATTTTATGCATTACTTGTTCAACCACTTTGTATAATACATGGTGAAGTTCTTTATATGTGGTACAAACGAGCATTAGTTAAGAGCTTTCTAGGTTTTTTTCCACCTCTTAGAATTGTTTTTTCCTATGTAATGGTGCATTTCTGATAGATGTTCCCATGTCTGTCAGATTTAAACAAACTTGGGGGACTTGTTGCAGTTACAAAAGAACTTAATCACTCTGATCCAGGTATAAGGACAATTGCTGCATGGGTTCTTGGGAAAGCTAGTCAAAATAATCCAATTGTTCAGCAGCAGGTCTTGTTTTATGATTAATGGAATATCATTAGCTCTAGGCATTTACAGTCCTAAACAATATATTAATGCTGACAAATTTTTTACTGTCCCAGATCATGGAACTTAGAGTCCTCTCAAGACTGATGAAAATGGTAAACTCTAATTCCCTAGAAGAAGCCAATAAAGCATTATATGCTGTTTCAGCTTTGACTCGGAATAACTTGGCTAGTCAAGAGTTGTTCTATGCTGAAGCTGGAGGATGGATGCTTCAGGTGGACTACCTAAGGTTTATTATTATGTTAATTTTATTTTGAAACAAATTTTCAGAATTGACAAATAACACTGATAAATTTTTAGGATATTCTGAACAATACAAGTCTCGATATCAAACTAAGGAGGAAAGCTGTACTTCTATTGGCTGATCTAGCAGGGTATCAATTAGAAAATGCAGATCAAGACAAACTACCATTTTTCAATGACACGAATCTTTTGAAATCTGTGGTTGATTTAACTGCATCAACCGACCTTGATATCCAGGAAAAGGTGATTCTTGACACTGTAGTTAAATTGTGTTTGAAAGGCCTGTTTTATTTTGTGACTAACACTGTGCAATGTCTGTCATAAAATCTCATTTTGAGCCACTCTTTTGTAACATTATTCCATTATAGTATATCGTATAAAATTGATGATGAGGTCATTCGATGCCTTTTTTGTTTTCCAATCTATGCTCTCTCAGTTCACCCACAATGTTTTGGTGGTATGTTTGTTGAAATAATTAGAAATAATTGTTCAGATTTATATCTGATACAAGGTAGTATGTTCAGTGGAATAAGAGTGAGGGATTGATTAAAATTGGTTGTGTACAGTTCTTTATCTGAATTAAACACTGATATAGAACAGGAAAGTAAAAGGAAAAATGAATAAATTTTAGTTATGCATCTGATACAAGGCAGTATGTTCAGTGGAATAAGAGTGAGGGATTGATTAAAATTGGTTGTGTACAGTTCTTTATCTGAATTAAACACTGATATAGAATAGGAAAGTAAAAGGAAAAATGAATAAACTTTAGTTATGCATCTCAACTTTTTGGAGAACTTAGGTGAAAGATTCTATAAAGTTAAAATGCACAAGTTATTAACTTGTGCAGAAATTTAGTTCGTTTTTCCTTATTATTTTTCCTATAAATAAATACTCAGAAAAATTTATCCGAATAAAATGTCGACAAATCTTGTATTGGCAGATTGACCCTTTTTGTGGTTAATGTTAAGCTTTTGGTTTGACTTTTGGCCTTGTTTGTGGGATGTATTAAGCAGGCCCTTGTTGCGATCAAGAGTCTCTTGCAACTAAGAACCACTGATGCTCAGATTTTCAAGGACTTTTGTGCTTTAGGTGATGCACTGAACAAAATGAGGAAGTTGTTGCATGATTTGATGGAGGATGAGTATAAGAGAGACTATGCAATAGATGTTGAGAGTCTTCGTGTTGAAGTGGAACACATTTTCGAGAGAAAGCTGGTAAAGCAATGATATCAGTTGACATCTCATTACTGTTTTGGAGTAGATCTTGTATCTTTAATATAGTTTCTAGAGTGCATGTTAAACTAGGATATTAATATTAATTGGTTTAATGCAGCTTCTTCCTACACCCTACCATTTTCTTCCTGCACCCTACCAGTTCCGGAATTTATTTTCCGGAACATAATAAATAATTCCGGAATTTTTTTTCGGGAAGCCCATCAAACCCTCCTTTAACGCAAAACATTTTCCGAAAGCATTTTGATGGGATAGGAGTAGAAATTTGATGAGGTGCCGGAAATAATTACTTGGTTTAGATATATTTTTACTCTTTCAAATTGGAAGCGCTCAGTTTTTTGGTCGTTCAATTATAAGTTTTATTTTTTTTTTGTCTTTCAATTTTTCAAAAGGCTATTTTTAGCCATTGGAATTAGGTAATGGTTAATTGAGTAATATAATGTTTTGAAAGTTTTCTAAAGATTTAAATATGATTTTAGTTTGGTGATGTTGCTTTTTCTCCAATTAAAAATTTTCGTTTTTTTAGTTTCTAATTTTGCAAATGCTGTTTTTTTGTCTCTGGTTAGATGATGATAGTAGCATTGATGACGTGGTAAATGGTATTTTACTCGGCATTTGCTGTTTAATGAGAGATGAGACTAGGAGTGAGTCTTGTTCTTGATAAGATTTGAATGGTCTAAATGTGTTAAGAGTATTCGACAACTCTTTGCTTATAGAGTTTTCATCATAATAAATATAATATTATTGAGCATTGAATTGATTATTTATCATATAGATGTTGTTTTCGAGATAGTCATATGCATATTTGTTTATAGAATGTTAATCTAATTGCATCTAATAATTGACCATAAACACGATAATGCGTTATGTCATTAATAAAGAATTACATTACTTGGAGATTAACGTGTTTCTATTTATAAAATCAACCATTAATAGAAATTACATTACTTGGATTTAATTTGTCATTCAAACATAGCATTCATAATAAAGAATTACATTACTTGGAGATTAACGTATTTCTATTTATAAAATCAACCATTAATAGAAATTACATTACTTGGATTTAATTTGTCATTCAAACATTGCATCCAGAACTCAAACTTTCTATTTAAACTAATAATATTTGAATGCTATTTTTGTGTAAAATAATATATTTAAAGCAACTATAAAGCAATTTTTTTTATGTGATATCATGTTTTGCATGTTGTTTCTATTTTATATTGAGCTTAGGTACAAAAGACATACCTTTTATATATACACAAGCACGTACATTCAAGTGAAATTCAATAAGAGCTAGTCAATTGCTTGAAAATACATTTAATTCAAAAGTGATTTTTACAATATATTATCTGATGAGTCCATCTTCAAGTATAAAACTAAGAGAATGAATGGAGTAGAATACATGGAGGTCTGGATGCAGGGAAGCTATAAAGAATGAGGAGGAAGATGTTTAGCTTTGGTGTTTGGAGGATGCTTTCAAGTGAGGTTTGACCAACACTCAAGGAAGGAGGTTAGAGGAAGCCACTAAGGGGAGTTTTAGTCTAAGTTGATTCACAAAATGAGAGGTGTCTGGAGTAATCTCAACATAGTTTCTCTACTATATTCATGAATGATTTTTAAAAGGTCCTAAGCTCTTTAGTTGAAAAGGAGCTAGGTGTGCTAGAAAAATGGAGGGAAAAAGGTTCTAGAATGTGGTAATTAGAGCAAAAAAGAGAGCATGAGAAAGGCTTGACTTGCGAACTAAGCAAGTCACATGGAGCATGCATCTAGGCACTCCAAGGTGTAGCTTTATGTCCAAGCTTGTGCAAGAAGGATCTAGATCCTTTAATGAAACGCTCCACAAGGCCTACAAAGGTAGGCCCAACTCTCTTTTGGTCACAAACACTTCCAAGGCCCAACAACCCTCAAAGACTCCATACATGACCTAAAGAAAATCCTATTATAGTCACCTTGCCTACCTGATAAGTCTCTTATTAAAAAAAATAATTTCTAAAAAAGACTCTAATTGTGAAGATTTTTGGAGAACAACTATAAGGCCCAATAAAGACCTACTACAAAAATACAAAATTTCAATTCTAACATCAAGTCTCTTTCTTGGTCCTTTATCATGTCTTATCCATGAATTTTATCATGACTCTTCATGCTCGTAGTCTTAACTTTTTTGTATAAATAAGTGTTAAGCCTCATATAAAAATTACACTTGTAAATGAATGCAAATTTAAATTGGAAGTTGATATTAAGTGTCTTCAGAGTGTTCTGCTCTTGCTTTGGTTCTTAATTTAGAAAAAAAAATTTAGGTGGTGAATCCTTCTTACACTTATCCTTTGGAAGATGCATTAAAAGGTAGTGCATTTTTCATGTCTCTTCCTGTAATATATGTTCTCCATCTGAAGTTTTTCAAAATGGCTAAAAAATATTACTAAGAACTACCACCTTTTTAATCCATCCTTGAACCTTCCTAAGTCTGCTTAGCTTCATATCACGTTGTCCTTAGGACTAGTAAAAAACAAAACAATTCATGAAGAGCTTAGAAACAATTTGGGAACCCTAGTCCTAAGATTTTAACTTGTTTTGACCATCTTGTTCCATTATTGATGGACGTCCTTGATGGAGAATTGGAAGGAAATCCATGGAGGACAGCAAGAAGAAGATGAAGTGCAGCAAAATTGATGATATGAACAAGAAGAGCTCTCGGCAATGGAGGTTTTTTGTGAAGACGAAGAGTAGAAGTGGTGCTATGGTATGGAAGGTGGCTAGAGGAGATGAAGGAGAATGTTAGCCATGTATGCTCTCAAATTAATAGGAGTGTGGAGTGATCTCAACACTAACATCTATTAGCAATTCAAGAGTTACCATTACAATAGTTGAATGACTCTATTTATAGGCACATGGCCGACCAAATGAGAAGAAAATGCAACAAAGATGAAATGCAAATGTAGCTTGGAGGAGAAGCTTGATTGGAGACCATGTGATGTATGAGATGAGTCTTGATGATGCCAAGTGGCATGTCACACTCTCCTTGCCGAAGTGACACACTCCATGCTACCATCACATGCTCCTTACTTTGCTCATGCTTTGCTTGCATCCAAATGTAGAGAAGCTAATGATTCTCGACCAAGATAGCAAATTAGACTCGACTCAATTGATCCAAAAGTGTTCTAGCTTTTTATTGAAAGCAAAGCCTAAAAAATGACCCAATTTAAATCTAATCGACGACCTTTAATGCATCAACTCATATTTTGTAGATTTCTTTAGCCCATGTGTGTAACATCTCTATTTTTAATAAACTGTATTATTTATTTTAAATAAAACACTTAGAAAATATTATATTTTTACTAATGTTTTGTATTTTATTATGATATAGTTTGAACATTAAAAATATATTTTATCATGATGTACCTTTTACTTATTAAAAATAATTATAAGAAGAAAACAAAACTAATAAAATATGTATATATAT
>Ga0099822_1007523_pt1 | contig 14078 bp, 15 predicted proteins | sample CowpeawhiteBW_FD_76839 | JGI IMG/M metagenome (GOLD analysis project Ga0099822, IMG submission 76839) | Root nodule microbial communities of legume samples collected from California USA - Cow pea white BW | ecosystem: Host-associated > Plants > Roots > Nodule | place: USA: California | collected... | reverse complement strand
TTTCTTTATAGTTATTTATTTATTATTTTTATTGATTAGTTTTTTTTTTTGTTAATATGGGTGGTGAGGGGCTGTTGGGATTTGGTTATTTTTACATTAGTGTATTGTGTAATTTGTTTTAGGGTCAAAATTTCACATCACTAGTTACTTATTACTTCATTGATTTTGAATAGTGTTATTAGTTCTTCTTTAAATAAATCATAAATGTGATAGCTTTTACATTTGAATCATTTATGGATAGTGGGGGTTTGGTGATTTTACAAACCAATATCAATTGTTTCACACTCATTTCTTTTCCTTTACAAAGTGATAATCAATGTCAGTGAGTTTTTTTATGGAAGGTTACAGTTTTGATAGCATGTTCAAGGTTGCTACATTATCACACATTCTATCCATTTTAATCTTTCTTAACTATTCATGTGCTTAGATTTCTCACTTTCTGTGAGAATTACAGTTTTCTTCTGATTTTTATGGATATCAAGTTTCCTCCAAAGAGAATTCAGTGTCTTCAGATAGAATGTTAGTCTGAAACATGATTCATCCAATTAGCCTTTGCACTATCATACATCTTCACATGTCCCTTATTTTTAAGTAAGAATTTTGATTAGTTCAAATAATTGAAATACATGTTCAATACCGCAAAGAGAAATTCTTGTTTTGTTAGTATGTTGCATAATTTTTTAACATATTTTCAAGAACCAATTGTCTCTGTAGAAGTTTGACATTTGAACTTACATGTTTATCTTTTATTTTTCTTCCTAGAATGCAAACGTTTACTGAAACTGAAATGTGTACAAGTCATATTTTTTCTTCATTGGTTTTGCATGTTTGCAAGACATTGTACTCATTCCACAGTGGGTGGTTTGAATAATTGTAGATATTTTAAGACTTTGTTTCACTAATTTGGCTGTTCTTTGTAGTATATGTATTATTTATGTGTTTGTTATTCTTTGCAGGTTTGTGAGATATGTGGTGATATTGGTTGGAAAGAAGTACTACTTACTTGTTCTATATGCAAAGGAGGACATGAACATGCGTAATAATCTCCCACATACCATTCTCTGTTTTTGTGTATTTGTATTCTTTTTAAGTGTATTTGATATCTTGTTTCATGTTATTTTCAAACTATTTCAGTTATTGCACGAGATTTCATACCTTAAAAATTCCAGAATATTGGGTCTGTGAGCCTTGCCAACAATCCCAGTGTGTGTCAACTTCACCACTTATAGAAGATCAGGGTATTGGCTCAAGGGCTTCTAAAACGTATCAAACTAACAAAACTGCAAAAGTGAAGTCACTTACAGAGGATGAAGTCATTAGACTCTCTTCTGGAGCAAGTCATCCTGTTTCATCTACTGTGGTACTTGGGAAACATCATAGAAATGATGAAATACTCAAGAAAACAATGACTAGTAAACATGCTTCTTGCTCGTTTTCAAAAGGTGAGAATTTTCTCCACCTTTGCTATCATCTCCATTCTTCTATTTCCTCTTAACATTTATGATACATGTTCTTCTTATTCTCAAAAACAGAACTTAAGTGGAGGTTGAATTTGTTTTTGCTTTAATCTGTTTTGATGGACTTAAAATACTGTGCTTATGAACTTGCACTTATTTATGGAGTGGAAATAAGTTAGACAATCCGTTAGAGATCTATGGCCTAACTGACCTATTTATTTGTATGATAATAATTAAACAGAACTAGTCTTTTAATAACCTGGATTGTTTTTAAAAAAGAAGTATTATCATACATTTACTCTTGGTTTCATTTTCATTCCGTGTCACTTGCATAGGAGTTTACATAATTAGTCATATAGAACCATAGTGTAACTGGATCTTGGAAAAGTATTTAATGCCTTTGCTTTGCAAGTTTACCATAATTTTATTTATTATTATGAGACAATAAATCTTGTAGGGTCTGTTCGTTATGTAAATAGTGATGGAGTATATACAAATAATCACTACTCATGATTACAAATATCCTAATTCCTAAATTGTGTATCATCTTTTAGGAATATTATTATATATAGTTGAAGAGAAAAAGTCAATTCATGATTTGTCTAGCTTAGTTTTAGGAGAAGAAATTAATATAATTAAGGAGATAAAATATTTCTTGATTCACATCCCTCAATTAAGGTGGTTGGTTTAGGAGTATCAATTTGCTAACAAGAAAGTGATGACATGGACAAAGAATAACCTTAATAAGAATATCCACAATTGAAATTAAGTATGTGAAGGGTTGATATAACATGGTCATCATAAGCCTCGCAAATGGAATGACAATCTAATTAATATGTTTGGTTTGCTTATGGAACATTGGATTTGCAACAATTTGGATAACTTGTATTGTCAGCATACAGAGACATTGGATGTGCGTGAGGAAATCCAAGTTCAACCAAAAGAACACAAAACCAAATAATTTCAAAACAAGTAGTAAACATGACACAATAGTCTGATTTCATAGATAATTTAAAGGTTTGTGTTTGCTTCTTGCTTTCCCATGAGATCAACAAGGAGTTAAGAAACATGCATGAACTAGTAATCTATCATCGATTATGAAGACATCCAACCTAATTGACATCACTATAAGCAATCAACTTAAAAGGTGTCCAGTGGGAAAGGATAAACTACATTGAGAGGTTCCTAAAAAACATAGAATTATACAACGTGCCACTAGCAATATAGATGGCGAAGAGAGTGCATAAATTGACTCAATTGCTAAATGACAAACAATATGTTAGGTCTTGTTATAGTCAAATAATTAAGATTGCCCACAAGTTGTTGAGATAATAAAGGATCTAGAGAAAGGGCACCCTCATCATGGTGATATTTAGCATTAACTTCGAGAGGAGTATCCACCGTATTAGTTTATTGAGGCCAACTATAAAGTTTAGGTTTGTGGTATATTTATGGTGATGGAGAAATGTACCTTTGGAATAACCTCAAGGCCAAGGAAATAGTGCAAGTGACCAAGGTCTTTCATATGAAACATGATTTGTAGTTGTTTAAGTTCCTGGCTCGTGTATCAAAGAAGGGGAAAGATTCCTATCTGAATACATTAATAGTCTTAAAATCTAGGCAGAAGTTTCATGTAAAATTGATCTTGCTTACTAGTATTATACCTGTTCTTACCATGATAAAGATATCATATATCTTTTGGTTTTAATTCTATCGATAGGGATATCATATATTTTTGTTCTGGTAAAGGTGTGATTGAACCTTAAATGAAAGAAAAAAAGTAAAGAAGTATCTCAACATTAGCAAATAATACTCAGGCCAAAATAGTTTGTTCCTTGGTCGTGGGAGTAACATTTATAAGCAATTTGGTTACAATTTTGTAAATAAATAGTCATATCTTTTCTAAATAATCTACTTAAAAGATAATGAATAACAAATGATAATATCTCATAAGTCAGTTTATATTTACCGAATATGGGCTACAAAGATACAATATTTTGTTATTGAAATCCTCTCATATTCCCTCGGATATTTACCATATCTCGTTCCTTTAGGATGTTCTCGAATGTTCTCGGCCATTTGGAAACATCCTTCCACAACATAGTTTGTGATGTGGCTTTTTGCTATGACCTTGGCTTTTTGGTGACATCCTTCTATATCTTGGACCATCACGTGGCACCTTGCTATGACCTCGGCTTTTTGGTGATATCCTTTTATAACTTAAACCATCACGTGGTACCTTGCTGTGACCTCGGATTTCTAGTGACATCCTTCTATAACTTGAACCATCACGTGGCACCTTACTATGTCGTCCGAATGATGTCGTCCTTGGTCTGGGGGGGTACATAGCTCTCCCAATTTTGAGCTTCTATCTCTATGCAATGGAAGTGAGAAAGTTGTCCTTCGGAAACCGATGTGCACCATTTTCCATGTACCATCATAATTTCATACCTACCCTTGCCACATGTACCATATCCAACGACAATTGCAAACTTTGGACGGTATGATCTTTCTTCATTCTTCACTTAACTATTGTATTTTTCAAAAGTCGGCCCCTCGCTTCCTTTGCTTCCCCCTCACTTTCTCCAGCTTTCGTCGTCCTTTGTCGCTTTTCGTCTTCCCCAGTTCTTCCTTCTTTTTTCATGCAAGGTAACTCCTTTTACCTTGTTCCTTTGCATTAATTGTTACTTGGTGTGGTTGCCCTTATTTTTCTGGCTGTTGATGTCCTGCATGTTGGTTTCCTACTGGTTTTCTGCTTGTTGGTTTCCTGTTGGTTTTCTACTGGCTGATTCTCTGCTTGTTGGTTTGCATTGTGATTTGTCTTTGTGTTTTTTGGGCTGGTTTTGGTTGAGAATCTTATTTTAGTTTTTCTTAGGGTCGTTTCAATTTGTTGCATTCATTTTCATTGTTTTGCTTGGGTTTTCCATCTAAACCTGTTGGCTCCCTTTCTCCACGATGACATCGTATGACCCTTATTACCCCTAGGCTACCCTTGCCCTTAGGAGGGGGTTTTTTTCCATGGCCACCCTTATTAGGGTCAGAGCCTTTATAGGTGCCATCAAACATTGTGTAAGAGCAATGAGAAAGACGTGGTAGTCGCTACTTGTGACGCTGACGAGATGGTTTTATACATCCTCTCCAAAAATTCACATTCATGTACATTACTCTGTTTGAGAAGCTTGGGTTGCGATTTCCCTTCGACACCTTTGAGAAAGAATTCCTTACTGTCTTGAACGTCGCCCCCTACCAATTGCAACCCAACAGCTGGGCATTTGTTTGCCCACAGTGGCCGAGAAGTACACAGACACTGGGCCGAGATGTACATGGCCATCTACACCAAGCTAGGTCCATCCTCTTCTCTCATTACCCTTCTTTGATAAACGCGCCTTAATTTGAACAACAACCTCTCCTGTTGTGCACGTGTCCGAGTACATCTCTCCCACACTTCCCTACTGTACTAATTCGCGAGACATACATGGATACCCTATATACTCACTAGCCCCTCCAGGCTTGTGGTAAACGAAATGAAACAAGAGTCTGTTTGAAAAAATAAGTGAAGGACTTAAGGGTCTTACATCACCGTTCTTAGGAACGTGAATAAGGGTGCATGGCCTAGAGGTAGTGTTGCAGTGGCATGAGACTCGAGATATTTACCATGATGATGATATGGGAACCCATGCCAAACCTATTCTCAAAAGAAATCATAGGACTCCTATAAATTGATGTAAGGCCCATATTAAAAACTACTTGTGTTTTGAGAAGTGAAGCACCCCGAGCTAAGATGTAGCATCCCTCCCCAGGTATGTCGTCCCCTTTTGCTTATTGTTCTACCAATAAGTGTAGTGAGTCAGAGGATGAGTGGGATGTACCCGACTCTTCTAATAGTCTTACGTCCCCAGTCGATAGTGATTGCGCTGAGGGTGTCGAGGAGTATTCGACCTTACATTATCTGGGGTATGAATGGGTAGATCCTAGAGTAAAGTTACCCTTATCGCGATTCACCAGGCCTGCTGCACTAGCTGCATTGCGCAAGTGGGCTGACATCATAGCGGATACCGTTGATGATCGTATTGTAAGCATTGAACGGGTTAGGAGTGAGGATAGCGTGTCACGGACGTGAGGGTCACTCACATGATTTCTTTTATATGTATGCAACCTTAATGACCGATTTGCATGTATGCGTGCCATTTGATGACTTCACGATGGGCGTTTTAAGGGTTTTGAATGTAGTCCCTAGCCAACTACACCCCAATAGTTGGGCCGCATTACAGGCCTTCAGATTGGTTTGTCGTGTGCTGCATCTGAAACCCTCACCCCAGGTCTTTTTGCAGTACTATAGTACCCGACCAGGCAAACTGGCTAGCTGGGTGTCCCTTGTTGGCCAGAGTCACCATTGCCTGCTAGCTTCATATACCCAGTCGTTTAAAAGGTTTAAGACAGGATTCTTTAAAGTCATTATTAGGTCCATTGGGGTTGAGTACTTCTATTTTGATGACGCAACACCCAAGCTTCCCTTTTATTTGACTAAAACCCCCACCACGTACCGCATTTGGCCAAGAGAGTCTCTAGACTGAGATACACTGTCCTACTTGGACCAATTTCCCAAAAAACTATCTTCAAAGAAAGTTATTAGTGTATTTAGATCCCCCCATCCATGTGATGAGTTATTCAGTATGTATGCTCGACTGACTAGGCGTGATTGGTATGATGTTAATGGTGGCTAACGCGTTTTTACTTTTGTAGGTATTATGGCGGCTATTGGTTCCTCTGAAAAGGATGTGTACTTGGAGCTAAGGCGAAAAAGGGTCGAAGAAGAAAAGAAGAGTGGGGGAAGTTCTGGGCGGACTGAGGCAGAGGGATCATCTCAGAGGGGTGATTTATTGCCCCCTCCTGTTGAGAAGAAGAGCAAGCGACGCGATCGTCTCTCTAAACCAGGAACCCCTCGTCCTCCTTCGCCCAAGAAAACGCAAAATGTTGAAGAGGGAAACAAGGACTCCCTGTCGGCCCTCTTTGACTCACTGTTGAAGATAAATGAAGGCATAAAGGTGTCCCTGTCCTTAGAGGAGGCCGAGATAGTGTCTGCCATACATCCAAAAGTTGTTTTGTATGCACTGAATGAGTTTCAAGCTAGGGCTATGGTGATGGGGCGGCACCTGGAGACGGTCTTCAGCAAGTTGGCAGACTCCAGCAGGTTAGCTGCAGAAATAGAAACATTGCAGAGGGATTTGGCAGAAGTGAATCATAGAAGGCAAGAGGTGTCCATGCAACTAGAAAATGTGAAAAATGAGAGGTCCCAGCTCTTGGCAGAACGCAATGCTTTGAAGGCGCGCTGCAAAGAGCTGGAAATGAAGGATGAAGAATCTCGAGCCGCGCTGGAGCAACTGGAGGGGAAATTGTCGGCCTCCAAGGCCGAACACACCTCAGCCCTGGAATGGATCTACGAGTTGGAAGGATACGTGATGCCTCAGCACGAAGAGGGCTTTTATAAAGCTATTCGTCAAGCTGCCTACTTATTCAACTTTGATGCAGGAGATGATCGTATTGACATAAAAAAGGATGTTTATGATGGAGTCTTGATGAGTATTGAAGACATAGTTTCTGCCAAAGCTGTTGTTGACGATCCAGAGAAGGTGTCGTCACCTCCTACTGCCTGATGAATTCATGTGTATTATGTTTGTTGTGTTGTGACTTTCTAGGATCACATTATGTGTAATTCCTTAAGGGCCTCTAGGGCAAGTAATGAACCTTTAGAATTTGTAGGTCGTCTGTAATGAACCTTTATGTGCACGTGTCCGAGTATATCTCTCCCACACTTCCCTCCTGTACTAATTTGCGGGACATACATGGACACCCTATACACTGGGATTTTTTAAAGGTTTTTCAGCTTTCCCTCGATTTTCCCTTTCCTGGCATTGTCCTTATAAATTTAAATCAATAGGAGAACATTTATTGAACGCCGAGGAAAAAGAGGATGTTGAAACCTTTCAAGTACACTTCAATGTCCTCTTGTAAGATAAAGAGGATCGAGAGAGAGAAGGAAAATTGTATATCTATTATTATCAATTACAAAAGAATACCGCACTTTATCAATACATAAGAAAGTAAAGAGTAAATGATAAAAACAGAATCAGTAAATGGCCATGTAAGATAAAGAGGATCGAGAGAGAGAAGAAGGAAAATTGTATATCTATTATTATCAATTACAAAAGAATACCGCACTTTATCAATACATAAGAAAGTAAGAGTAAATGATAAAAACAGAATCAGTAAATGGCCATGCAACACGGTCCCAATGAAACAAAGAAAACTTTGAAGAAGCATTACGAAAATGAAACAAACTAGGTTGAAGAACTGCAAGTGAAAAGAAAAAGTCACGAATACGAGCAGAACCACAAGAACGATCAAGAACAAAAGTCACAAACACAAATTGGTACCACAAGTGAGAATTGAAACCGCAAGTACAACAACCAAACCACAACAAAAATGGAAACCAAAAATCACGATCCGGAATAGGGACTATGATTACAAATAAAAATGGCAACATGAACAAGAACCATAAATCCCGCGCAGAGAACAGGTACTACTAGATAGAAACCACGAGCCTCCCCATGAAAATGCGGAAGGAAGAATGAATCAAACAAAAGAAATAATATTGGATCAGAACTAGTTTGATATCATGTCGGAGAGAAGGTTTGATACCTTTGTTCGTTCTATAAATAATGATCAGAACATTTATAGATAATTTTTCGTCAGCATTACAAATATCCTATTTTCTGATTTGTGTAGCTTTTTAGGAATACTATTATACACAACTGAATAGGACATATCAATTCATGATTTTCATGATTTCTCTGGTGTATTCTTAACAAAACAAATTATTATAATTAAGGAGATAACATATTTTTTGAATCTCATGTAGGACCAACAAAGGAGTGTGTAGGAGAAAATCAACAGTTCCTTGGTAGAGTGATAGCTGATCATAATATTCAAAACTATTCTCCTCGGAAGGAAAAACGTGCAGACAAGGCACCTTTTGAAGCTTCATCAACAAGAAAATTTTCCCCTTTTGCTGATTCAGGTATTTGTGTGATAAAATGAAATAGAAATGTTATTTATGTTAATAATTTGACAAGATTCTATTAAACAAATTTCATACATTTAGTGAGATTTAATTTTCATCCGCTGGTACAGATGTGTGGAACTAGAGCGTGACTAGTTTAGAAAGAATGTTTAAAGCATTTGTTGTGCTAGTTTACCACATTTTGTGATTTGTTTTTATGAGACTATGGATCTTGTAGGACCATCAAAGATATGTTTAGAAAAAAATCAACGACCAATGGGTGAAGTGACACCTGCTAAAAAAGTTCAAATCCATGATCCTCAAAAAGAGAAGCCTACAAAAGCGACACCTTTTGAAGCTTTATTCGCCAGAAAATCTCCCCCTGTTGTCGACTCAGGTAGGATACTTTTCTTGTCTGATGTTTTTTTTTTCAATTGTTTGTTGCATCTACTTCAGTCCATTTAAGCAAATGCGGGCATGTATGTTAATATTTATCATGGTAAGTATTACTCACATTGCACTTTTTGTGTTTTGGACCCATCATCTCGTATTTTATTCTTTTTTCTTTTTCTGTTTCTCTCTCTCTTCCATAGGTGGTATCCCTTGTGTTAATGAAGACGGTAAACAGTTCAACATTAAAAAATATGACAAGAGTATTCAGCAAAGCTTGAACCTTGATTATAAATTTTTACCGTGTTCAATTGTTACTTGGAGGTACGTACCTCTCTCTTCACTTATCATTGATAACTATTTTCCTTAAATGTCTCTTCCTTTAGACGTGAGAATGTGTCGGGAAATACAAATGTGAGTCTAAATCTCCATATTAATTAAAGATGAGAAAGTTGAGTCTCATATAAAGAATACAAATGTGAGTCTAAGTCTCATATTAAGTAGAGATGAGAAAGTTGAGTTCCATATAAAGAAGACCCATAAATTCATTACTTTAATATTTTGGGTTGCAAATGTTGTTAATGCCTTGGTGTTGTGTCTGTTGGGCTGATGAAAATACATATTGAAAAGTCACACATCACCTAAGATAACCTAGGGGTAGGTATTAGTGACTATATAATAGGTTCTAAGTCCATAATGTTTCTTGTCCCAAGTCAAAGACACTTCAAGCTTGTATTTGATTCTTCAAATTCTTATTTCTTATACTCTTGTAATAAAAGCGTTCTAAGGTTTGGGTTAAATTTTGGCTCTAGAGAGTATGGGTGTACTTGGGGTCAAAGGGTAGAGTATTTTCTGTGTGTTGTACAAATTTGCACATAGTAATTATTCTCCAGTCGTGATTTTTCTCTGTATTTGGAGTTTTCACACTATATTCTTGTGTTCTTTATTTTTATCTTATTTATGTGTTAATATGTTAATAAGGTGGTTCTTAGGGGTAGAGACGATAATGTTCTTAATTGATGATGCACTTTTCCCAACAATTGGTATTAGAGCCGTGTCACGAGTTCAATTTCTGATGGACAATTGTTAAAAGGGAGATTGTTGCGGGTTGCACGATTGTCCTGTGGCGGATGCCAGGTGGGTCAAGTCACAATCCTAGAGTGGGATTCCTAGTAGGATAATTGCTAAGGGAGAGATTGTTGCAGGAGGCATCAATTGTCCCGTGGTAGAGGCCAAGTGAGTTGGGTCATAATCGAATTGTGGTGCTTGGACTGTTACACTCTTAGGTAAAACAAGTTATGCCTTGACTAATGGCTATAGCTTTTGGCCTAGTGGTAAAGACGATAATGTTCTTAATTGATAATGCATTTCTCCCAACAATTGGTATTAGAGCCAAGGTCACGAGTTCATTCCTGGTGGGTTGGCTAATGGCTATAACTTTGTGGTTGCAGCTTAGTCAGTGGTTTTGTGTCGTGGGTTGCGACATTGTTCCGACAAAGGTTTAGCATTGATGCAAGGTGCATGAAAATTCTTGGGATGACTTAACTCTAAGTGGAAATTCTTGAAATGGTTTGATTTCAAGTGAAAATTCTCAGAACGATTTAATTCCAAGTGATACTCTTTATGCTTATGGTGGAGTATATGATTATTGGTATAGACACTGAAGATTCTTGGGATGGTTTAATTCCGATTAGAAAATCTTGGGATAGTTTGATTCCATATGAAAATTTTTGAGATGGTTTGATTCAAATGGAAATTATTGGAATAGTTTGATTTCAAGTGGAAATTCTCAGGACGATTAGATTCCAAGTGATACTCTTTATGGTGGAGTATGATTGCTGGTATAGACAATGAAGATGTGTTTATTTTAATTAGGGTGAAAAAAGTTGGGCGGATGAAAATAATAGGTTATAACCTAGGGAGTGGGTGTTAGTGACTATATAATAGGTTATAAGTCCTGATGTTCCTTGCTCCCAAGTCAAAGTCACTTTGAGCTAGTGTTTGACTTTTATTATTCTCTTGTAGAGTGTTGCGAGGTGTAACTAAATTCTTGCTCTGGAGGGTGTAGGTGCACTTGGGGTCAAAGAGTACAGACTGTTTTTTGTGTATCGTACAAATTTGCACATCGTAATTATTCTCTAGTCGTGGTTTTTCTACGTATTTGGAGTTTTCACGTTATATTCATGTGTTTCTTTTTTTTTTATATCTCATTTATCTGTTAATACGGTGATTCTTGGAGATAAAGACGATTATGTTTTTAATTGATGATGCGTTTTTTCCAATAATGTCTCCTCAGTAATCCTTCCTCGCAAAATCCATTAGTGATATTAGAGCTTATGGTTAATCTTGATGATCGGCTTAGATGAGTCCCTATATTGGAAGTCTTAGTAAGGCAAGCGTGTTTCGTAATGATGAGCAATTGTATAAGGGATACTCATGGTTTGAAATACTTCCAAGTGAGTAAAGATGAAAAAGTTGACCATCGTGTAAGAAAGAAGAAAGAAGACTCATAAACTCATTGCTTTAAGATTTTGAGTTGAAGGTGATGTCAATTCCTTATATATGAGTTGGATTCATGTTTTACTGGTATTGTGTCTCTTTAGGGAATTCTCTTTCAAAAGATCCAAAGATGGAACGTCCCTTCTTTTCAAACTAATTTATTACTATTTACGAATTACAACATCTTCAAAGTAGTTTCAGTTTCAGCAATGACTATGTACATGGGTGCATAGAAACTAAATAAATTTACATGTGTGTAGTGAACTTTTGTGATCTTTTCTTCAATCTCAAAAATTTATGTCTGCAAAAAAAGTTTTGTTCCTTCCTTTTACAATGGTAAACTTAATTCCATACGACAAATATTGGCATGTTCGGTAGTGAGCTTATAAATGTTAACAATTAGTAAACTATAGAAACCTGTTTGATTAAAGAGATTTTTATGGGTAACTCGTGCAAGTCTCAATCATTTGAGGAAGTTATTGCAAGTATTATCTGAAGGTTACAGTTTTATTAATCTAAATTTAACATGGTCACCATTTCCAGGGGTCAATTCCAAATTCTTCATACTGCTGCACCTAGCAAGTTTTATGATGGGTTTGAAGCCCAACCACCATTCAGTGTTAATCGGAAAGCATTTGAATTTTCGAGAGAAATGCCATCGATTCTTCAATTGGAGTCGCGTCCTGCTTTGAAGGTCTTGATTGACATATTCCAAGATGATTCTCCCAAGCTTCAGGATATTGCAGTGTACTTCTTTCCATCAGAACAAACTGAGAGGTTAGCTTTTATTTGATTTTTTTTTTCTTTCTTTTGGTCTTTTGGTATCAGCCAGACCAGTATTTATTGTTTAAGCTATTCTGTTTATACATGCTCTCAATGTAGGTCAAGAAAGAACCTGAATAGTATATTGAAGCTTATGAGGGATGAAAAAACAATGCTAAGAAGTTATTTTAATGGAGTGGAGTTGCTGATATTTAGCTCAAATCAACTTGGCATGGACCAAAGGGGTGCGTAAACTGTTTCATGATTAGATCTGCTCTGCCACTTCCTTAACACCCTATTTTACAATTCCTTTCCATGAATATTTGATATCAAAAATAAGATTAGGGAGAGAAGGTTCAAAATATTAAAATTTTCTTTTGAAACCTGTCTTATGTTGAATTTGTTTGTCCAATTTGTCTACATGACTCAACCAACATTTAGGGGTTAAATATGATATTAAACTTTATACGAAATTAGAATTCATTCATGTCTCAAATTTTCATATATTTTGGTTCTTAAGTTTAAAAAATGCTTTTAACCCAATGACATTAATGATTTTACACTAGTGTTCCATATTGACATTTGAGCTAGAATGTATCAAGTTGTGTAATCAGTTCAAACGTCAACCATAAACGTGTTTGACATGTCAAAAGATTTAACATAATTGGACTAAAAGGATTATATCCATTCATTTTTATAGTTTGAGGACCAATCTGTATCAAAGTTTGAGATATGAATGAATCTCAAATTTATTGACTAAAAACATATTTAATCCAATATTTATTTTTACATTTTGTCTTGGCAAATATGTCATCAACTAGTGTGCACAGGTGCTATTGCTGCAGTAAACGATGGACATTTCCTGTGGGGATTATTTCGCAAAAGGAAAATTGATAAAAGTATTGAAGTTGTACCTAAAATGGAGCCACTTGCTATCAACTTTGATATTGCTGGAGGGAGAGCTGATCACCTTGCACTAGTTATACCCAAATTGGAGTTTGATGACAATCTGGGTGTTCCTCCAGGCTTTAAAGAATAACCAAAACGACTTCATGAAACTTGCTGCGAAGATCAGGGACCTAACAGCACATGATTTAAGACCTTCTAAATGGTGCAGTAAAATATCACTAGGTGTTGCTATACTACAACATTTGTTTGCTCAGTTTCTGAACCCAGTTAAAAATATCTCCAGGTTTAGCTTGTGTTAGAATTTGAGAAGTTTGTTCTGACGAATTTTTGTTATCATTTATTGTCTTTTTAAATTACAAAACTAAATTGTTTCTCATAACTGAGATGATGAAAAGGGATTCATTTAAATTACAATGACGTTGTTCTAATTTTGAAAATTCTCTGTGATAATATCTTTCAATGAAGATAATTAGTTTAGAATCATGAAGCTCTTGGGCAACAGTGGTGGAGAAATATTGGGAGGGAGAAGGGAGAGAATTAGGACTTGGAGAGGCCATTGTTGATGAGGAACTAGCGCTTGATACATAATAGAATTTGATGATGATAATGAATTAAATAATTAGAGAATACAAAAGTTGGTCGTGTGACCGAAAGATGCAAATTTATTCACTCTATCTAAAAGATTGTTACAATTCTATTCTACATCAGAATATATATATATATATATATATATATATATATATATATATATATATATATATATATATATATATATAAGAGAGGAAGATACAATGCTAATTTATATGAAAGAATATATATATAAATAAAATAAAAAAAAAAAAAAATATAGAATAAAAAAAATTTTGGTGTGTGAGAAAAAAATAAATATATATACTCTATATAAAAAATATTTATAAAATTATATTATATAACAAAATATATATATATATATATATATATATATATATATATATATATATATATATATATATATATATGCG
>Ga0099822_1007519_pt1 | contig 14080 bp, 7 predicted proteins | sample CowpeawhiteBW_FD_76839 | JGI IMG/M metagenome (GOLD analysis project Ga0099822, IMG submission 76839) | Root nodule microbial communities of legume samples collected from California USA - Cow pea white BW | ecosystem: Host-associated > Plants > Roots > Nodule | place: USA: California | collected... | reverse complement strand
CTCTGTTTATTATATAAATATAAAAAGTAACTATATACATAAAATATATCAAATAAAAATATATATATATATATATATATATATATATATATATATATATATATATATATATATATATATATATATATATAGTTAAAACACTATTTTTTTAATTTAAACCATAACTTAAAAATGATACTTAAAATAAAAAAATTGTAACCTTAGATATAAGCGATTCTTCTTACCTTTAGAAAAAAAAAAGTAATAAATCACATTTTTAAGTTATTTATAACATAATTATTTAATGTCATAATATTAGTTTTGATACTAATTATTAGATCGAGTATTTATCATTAAATCAAAAAAGTTATAGTTAATAGTTAGAGTACAATTTTTTTTACTTAAGACTGTAGCGATCAAAGCGTTGACTGTGACTAGATTTATCTACCCTCCATGAGGAGACAATTGATGTACCTTACAAAAATTCAATTAGTACTAGGTCATATGATGGTAATTTTAAAATATTTAATTAAATTACCACAATTTTAAAAATGTGATCTAAATTATCTTCATTTTAACAATTATTACTTATAACTATCAACATTTTCTATCATACTGCTTAAAAAACAAATAGGCAACATTTTGGTATGCTTTCCAAGTTTAAGGCAAATAAAACTCACAATATAACCAACAATAAAAAATGGTGGTTTATTCCTATTTTACGCTTGGATTTTTCGTTGTCGTCATATCATTGTTACCTAATTTATAGGTATGAAAAATGTTGCTTAAATAATCAACAGTTTATAAAATGTGGTCTTTAGTAATTTTAAGTCACACTTATATATTTGTAGCATTTTTTATGTTTACACAACAAATTTATACATGTGTACTAGTTCAGTATGGTCTAAAGTAAAAACGGTGTAGTGAAATCAATTCCACAAAACATGTTTGTAGGATGAACTTTGCATTCACTTTTATAGGATAACTATTTTATCTCCCACGACTTCAGGCCAAATACTACAAAAAGGGAGTCATGTAACCATCACACAACTTTGATGGAAATCAATCTTAAATGAAGTCGTTGCAAGCTAAAACAACTTTTTCATCACCCAGAATTCGTATCAAACTTTGACAACTTCTTCAAAAACCATTTTATAATGAAATCGTACAATAGTCCCACAACTTCAATTAAAAAAAAAAGCTAACCAACCAATTAGTCGCATAAACAACTCACAAAATATTAAAATCGTGTTCTACTAGCACAACTTCCCCTTGATAAGCATAAGTCATGCTTGATTTCTTATCACCTAGAATTCTTGTCAAGTTTTGACGACTTCAATTTTGAAATCGTACACCGGTCCCACGACTTCAATTTCAAAAAAAATAAAATAACCAACCAATTAATTGCATGGGTCATGACCAGTTGGTGGGACTTCTTCCAAATGAAGTCATGCCATATTGGCATGACATCCCCAAATCTTTGAAAAGTTATCCATTTTCATAATAACGTAACTAAATTACACCATTTACGTAAAACAAAACACTTATTTACCTTCTTACAACTCCTTCTAAGTTTTCTTCAACAATAAACTTACTTGAAAAAAAAATCTCTCTTGATAACACACCACCCTACTCGGTTGGTCTTCCAATGTTCTTCATCAGCTTAACCTTTTACACTAAAAGATGAATCTGCTTTACATACACTTTTAGGTCATTACCTTCTTTAGTTTATCCTACAACCTTCCATAAGTGTTTTGCACCTTTAATCCTTAAAACACTGCTTGAGGGTAGACCCTTATCATTACTTAATCATTCTTGCTTACACATGCACTACCATCTCCCAAGCCCTAACCTTATGGACTCACCTTCTCTTGCCAACTCTACGTTATTTGAAAAAAAAAACTTTTTTAAGATTCTCCTCTCGAAAATTACTTGCTCTGTGGCCTCATCTCTGAACCTCAACATGAAATTACTTGTAAACTATCATGAAATAGCCATTGAATGGTAATTAAAATCAACTTTATTGTAATTTTCGTTTTCTACCATTAATCACCATTAAGGGATAGAAAAAGGGTCTATTATGAGGGAGAGAGAATGGTTTTTGGACTGCTATTCGTGTGCACTGTGAGCAGAGGGTATATTGCATAGGAGAATAGAAGAAATTGTGAGAAGGAGGGTGGAATTGTGGAAGAACCAAGGAGAACTCAAGATGTTGCAACTTTTAAGCTAGGAATCCAGGTTAGGGGAGTTCTTGTTGCGTGTTATAATTCTGCTATCGTATGATATGTGTTCTGGATCATGCTTGAAGTGTAGAACCTTTCCCCTCCTCGTTTTTCTTCGCGTTTTTGGATTTTTCCAAAAACTGCTTGGCGGAAGCTCATGCACCGCCAGGCGACACATGTGTTTAGGCCCTATTTTCTGGGTTTCCCCTTGAACCGCCTCGCGGCTAAGCGTGGCCCGCCAGGCGACGCTTTTTGATTTAACATGTTCATGGTTTGTGGTGATTTTTGTGATAATTGTGATGTTGAAATTAATTTTGTATGTATGCATATATGCATTGAATGTGGAAAATTGGCTGAGTTGAATGGTATGTGAAATTGGTATGAATTGGGATTCCATGTGGGGTTAGGGTTCTATGGGATTTGAGATGATGAAATATTGTGTTAGATTGATTTGATGGATTTCTTGCATGAAAATGGTATGGAAATAAACTAGCATGGACTCGTGTGATGTAACCATTCATAAATTGGATTAAAAATGTGTAATGGATTTAGTAAATGGGTGCTCTATGGTTCATATGGGAGTTGAAAATGAATAAGCATGATCTATGTTTGTGATGAGCGTGCTATTTTGGTGAAAGGATGTTAAAAGGGAGAAGTTATGAACCATGCATGATGTGTGCACGTGAAACCATGGCAGTACAAATGTTGGTAATATAATTGGGGTGTTTGAAGCCACGAATGGTGCGGGAGAAACTTGGGAAAGAACCCATATTTTCACACATCGCCTGGCGGCGCCTACTCCAGGCGACACCTCAGTACAACTGGTAGTTTGATGTTGTCTATGTTCATGCCATGGGGATGCTTATTTGGGTAAATTGATATGTATATGATTGAAATTAAGAGTGGGGATGAATGTGACTACATAAAGAATAAAGGAGGTTAAAAGAAGTGAAGTTTTTAAGTGGAATATGGTGTAGGGACTATTATTAAATGTTTTGTGGTATGTGATCAACTGTAATTTCGAATGTATGCCATTTGGTGGTAATTGCGAGGTTAATCTGTGTGAGATGAATGGATTGTGTGTCCCCTTATGCATTGGTCGTGGTGGTAGTAGTCTTGTTATTAAAGTTGATGTGCAATATTGACAATCTTGGTGGCATGAGATATCTAATTATTGATTTGTATGACTATAAGATTTGGATTATATTGAGTGGAATAAGACAGGTTTCAATTAAGTACATGAAAGAAAACATGGTATGTATAATGAGAAGAATTGATTCATTGGCATGATTAAATGTGTGCATAGTGATCTAGCTATGGAACTATGGCTAGAATACTATACTGGTGCTATAATTTGTGTATGGATTGTTTGGGGTCTATTAGGACCCGTTTGATGTGCCAAAAACCAGTAGCATTGCACTACTGGTATGGCACCTAGCGGCACGGGGCAAGCTGTCAAGCGATACACACCCAACATAGTGGTAGTGGCCACTGGACGCGAATGGCGCCTGGCGACAAGGCGGGTTCCGCCAGGCGGAAGCGGAGCAGCAAGAGTACTGGAAGGCACGTGGCGCCTGGCGATGTGAGATGCCCACCAGGTGGTCTGGAACCATGTTCTGCCTAGCGATGTGAGAGGCACGCCAGGAGCTTTTAGTGTAGAGTTGGTGCGCGAGAAAGATTTCTACACAGTTTTTGGTGATGCTCATGATGCGATGCTTTGGTTGGGGGCCCAGTTACGAGTGTATCTTGTATTGGGGTAAACATGTGGCCACTCTAGGTTGTAGCCTGGTGGTTTAGGAAGTCCAGTGGAGTGTGCGAGATCATGGCTCGTACGACGAAGTTTCGGATGGTTACCCTCTTCAGTGCATCTGATAGAGTTTTGGTAGTCTGGGATCAACGGCAAACTCCTGTTCATTTTAGGGAACTCCACTTGGTGTCACAGTGAAAGGTTGTAGCAATTTTATTCCCGTGTGTGGACTATCAGGTGGTGGCCTGTGGTTGGAGGGGCGAGTAGACACTCGTGCAACAAAGATCGATAAGTGGATTCACTAAAGGGTGTAGAAATAATAGACTTCTAAATTAAGGGTTGAAAGATGAGGAACTAAAGAAAAGGGAAAATGCTAACACGTGTTATTATCTTGAGATGCTTTAATTATTGTCATATTTTAGTTGTTTATTTAAATGAGCTCACCATATCTGTGTGTGTTTGGCGATGATCATGTAACTTGTTACATGTGAGCAGATGTTGATACAGGTGAGCATGTATATGGTTAGAGACGGAGTGGGGGAATCGCTATGGGAATTTCATTGGATTTTATTTATTTAAAAGTTTATGGATTATTGTATTGGCTTCATAACTATTTCATGGTTGTAATACTTGAACATTATGTTTTTTTGGGTTTATTGCGCTGTATTAAATATTTCCAAATTTTCATGCGTTTTGGGAAAGACTTTGAGAATAAATGAGGTTGTTTTCATTATATTTAGTTTATTTTATTTTAAATAAGTAATTTCCGGCTAGGACATTATAGGCTGGCGGGATGGTTTGCCGCCCCCTTGACAATCGTCCCTAGTGAAATCAAAAACTCTGATTCACATATCGCAAAATCAAAAACCCCAATTTGCAATTTCCAAATCATGTGCAAAATTAGAAACCCCGATTGCAATTCCCAAAATCTGAAACCTAATTCACAATTCGCAAAATTTTGCGCAAAATCAGAAACCCTAATTCCTAATTCACAATTCACAAAATATCATAAATCACATTGTTGTCTTCTCCTTCACCTCAAACACCCATAACCAGAAACACCCATTTAAAGAGGAGGAAGAAATTTGAATAATAATGGAGAAAAAGGATTGCTGGTAACATTGGTTGAGCTCTTTGCCCTTGCTATTGGTCTTCTCGAGTAGGTCTTAAATGGTGACGGAGATGTCGGGCTTGCGAAAGGGCTTCCCTTTAAGCATCCTTATGATGTTCTTGTGAGGCTTGTCGAGGAGGGTTTTGAAATCGAAGAGGGAGAAAAGACTTATAAATAGTTCAAAATGGTTAAAACAAGCAAGCACACCTATAAAGACTCAATAGCATCTACCTCTGGAAGATTATACATATTAGGTGTGACCTAGAGATTATGCCCTGCTATAAAGATATCGATATCATTTAGACTCATAAGGTCATGGCTCTACCAGCAATTCCTAATAGCAAGGTTAGCTCACTTACTTTCACCGAAAAAGATTCCTATTCAAACCTATTTTCCGTCATATGAACCTCCATCGACTCTCATGACTAAATATCCTACTCTATATGAGCTGGAATACCTAGCATAATCTGGATAATATCCTTTTGAGCCCTTTCTCAATATACCAAACACAAGAGTGAAATGGTTTCTCCATTGAAAGCCATTCCATAAACATCTCCAATTCCATATCACTTCATTCACAATTAAACATTCCTAACATTCATACATGTACATATACATATCTAATAAGAACTCATTCAACATTAAACATCACAATAAACATTACCAATGTAGTAAGAATAATTACAAGAAAGTAGCCAAAGAATAATATATCACACCTAGCTCATTCATCACATTCTCATATAGTCTTACATCATCACACCATATCATACCTATACAATTTTACCTCAATCTAAACTTATCTTATAACTTAATTCACCTACTACTTATTTCAAATTACATTTAAAAATTTATCATTCATTTTCCATCACATTTGCATAACATTAAATTACCATGTTTCTATTAAATACATTAAAATTGTGAGATACATTATTCTACCCACAACCTCTAATTAAGGACCCCAACGATCAAAATGGAAAATCATGTATCTAGAACCACCTCTCAATCTTGCAGCTCGATCCAATGGTTAACGAAACAATAATTCAATTTTCCGGAATAACTTAGACCATGAAAATAGGGTGGCGCTCGACACTATACCCCCTAGAAAATACTGATTTCAAATATCCACAAAGAAGGTGGATGAGCAATTTAGAGAGACAGTGATTTTTATAAAATGAACTTCTTTTAATATAAAACCTATTCATAGTTTCAACATTTTATTAGTAAATTATTATAGTATCATCTTTTTAAACTACCACTACTCTTAGACCATTTTCTACGATCTCACATTTAAGGTGTGCTTCTTAAATGAATTTTTTCAACAATATTTATCAAAGAAATAAAATCATTATTGTTAATTTATTTATAAATTAATAATTTGTGAATAATTTTCTCAACAAATTAAAATAATTCTACAAATTATTTTTTTTATAGAACATATTTCACTACAAGAAAATGTTCCATTAACAACAAATTTTAGTAATCAAAAATTGTTAGTCAATATAGTAACCAATTTAGATACCAATTTAAAACATAATAAATTATTGGTTACTAAAATAGTCACTATTATGAATAAAAAATTATAATTTGTCTCTAAATTAGTTTCTAAAATTTAGCTACCAAGATTTTAGCCACAAAAAAAAAAAATTGGTCACTAAACATTAACTACTAAGGATTTTGCTATCAAAAGGAATTGATTTTTAAATTAATCTCTAATTAATTAGTGATAAATTTAGCGACCAATTATATCTTTTTGTTCATAATAGAGATTATTTTAGTGACTAATAATTTTTTATTTTGTAAATTCGTATATGAATTTGTCACTATAATGACTAACAATTTTTAATGAGATATTTTTTAGTGTTTCTTTATATATTATTTTTTCCTCTTATATCTTTTATGTAAAATTATCCATTTATTCTAAAGATAATATATATTTTTGAAAAAGAATTATTCAATTAATTTTTTGTATTATTTAACATATATTTTATATGAATATGACAAAAACTATTTTAATGATTTACATATTTTAACAAATACTTTATTCAATTTTTACTAAATAGGAAAAAAATGTAGAAACTCTTCACGTTTTAGGAACTTACAAGTTTACCTTATAGAACAACTTTTATCCTTATCACATAATCTTGAGGAAAGACTATATTTATTATAAATATTTCTTTTTTAAATTTATCCATTGGTTCTAAAGGTAATATACTTGTGAAAAAAAATTAATTATTATTATTATTTTTATTTTAACATATCTTTTTATCTGCTTAGTAAGACACGAGCTCTTTTTTCTCAATAAAATTTAGATTTAGATCTATATATTTTAACAGATATTTTATTTAATTTTAGCAAATTACAAAAAGGATAAACGATCTATCCAAGTCAGAAATTTGTTAGACGTGGTCAGTTTTTTATTAAAAAAATATTTTCACATAATTACATTCTATTATTAAATTCTATCCATGCAGTTTTCAATAAAGCACATTTCTCAATAAGACGCTAAATTTGTTGCTAAATTCTTCTGTGCTTTCGAATTTTAATTTATATAATTTAATCTTTAGTAAATAAATAATAAACACTTGTCTTTATAACTTTCACCTTATAGATAATATGATTTATTTTACAGAATCTTGTTAGTTTTAGTTCTTAAATTACCTCAAAAACTATTTTTGCTATTTATTAGGCTGGATCAAAAGGGCTGGTCATCATACTTCAAAGATTGGGCCTAGCCCATTCTCTTCTCTTATTCAATACATTTTTAGATACAAACTCTTTCTTAGTGGCTTCTTTCTGCACCAATATATACTTGAAAATTTCAATTTTATCCTCTTTTCATTTTAAGTTTCAGAATGTACAATATAATTATATAATCAAGATATTACATAATGAAAAAAGTTGTATTATGGATTATACATTCCGAAATCAAAAGACTATATTTCGAAACGTCCAATTTAAAATACAAATTTTGTATTTTGAAATGTAAAATTTGGAATTCAAAATTTTTATTTCAAAATGTATATTCTGGAATACAAAATCAAAAATATATTCTATTATACATTCCAAAATGCAAAATAAAAAGTGCAATCCAAATTAAAAAATTCAAAATATATTTCTTTTTTGAAGAAGAAGAAGGTAAAGAGTGAGGGAGGGAGAAGAGTCGTGGAAGACGAAGAAAGTGATTAGTGAGTGGAGAAAGAGACTTAAGTGAAAGGGAAGGATGGAGACATTGGTAGAGGTGGAAGAAGAATAAAAGAAAAAAGGTGGACTAATAATGGAAGAGAAAAAAAAAAAGAGAAGAGAAATAAGATAAAGATAAATAAAATGTATGGAAGTGTAGGAAAAAGTTGTATTGACACCTTAAATTACTTTATAAAAGGAAAAATAATATTTTCATATTTTCTTAAGGATACCTTTTCAAGGCTATCAAATAAAATCTTCTTGTGGTTCCTTTTTCTAGATTGTATTTAAAAAAAATTAAATAACGACACCAAAAAATTCTTCCATTTATTGAAATTTTATTACGGAATGAAATTTTGTTATTGTATTTTTTTTTCTGGAGAAAATTCAACCCAAAACAAGCAAGCGTTGCCTTCTCTTTTTGAAATAAATTAACACAATAAACACAGGCTTTTATTGTGTAACTCATTTTCTTTTTCGAAAGAATTTTAGCACAATGGAAACTTCTCGTTGTGTATTTTAAATTCACATCCCTAATCAATATATGAATATAACTTTCCGTACTAAAGAAAATGACAAAGAGTTCTTTTTAGAATATTATACTCTTTGAAATGAAAATTAACAAAATCAGAAACTTGTTGACGCTATGTTATTTTTTTCTAAATAGCATAACGGTTTTTCTTTATTAGTAATGTTTTTGTAAAAAGGTTAAAATGAAAAAATTGGGATTTAAATAATAAATAAGCGGTTAGTAGCAATGACCTAACACCCTCCTGTTTATTTATTTTTTATTTTAATATATGATACATTGATATTTTAATTTGGATAACAATATTCAATATGTTTGATTTTTTAGGATATTTTATTTTATTTAGTAATAAAATATCTAAAATTTATAAAACACTAATACTTTTATGACGTAATAATTTTATAATGATAATAATTTATAACTTTTTATGTTAATAATTTTAATATATATTATTTTAATTTAAAATACAATAATAATCATATATTTATAATACTTTTAAAAATTATTGAACTTTTTAAATATACATATATTATATATTGTATTATATTATTTTCAAAATAAAAACAAGCATATCGGATATATGTTATATCCACGTATCGTATCCGTGTTTTAATTATTAATATTCATATTAAAAAAAATTTATGAGACTTAAACATAAATTAATTTGTCGAAATCTATATTATCGAGTAATTAAATAAAGTTGTATTTTCTTTCATTTAGTATGTGATCAACATAGGTTTAAAGATGAAACTAAATACTTAAAATTTGCATACTTGACTTGAATAAATGGTAATAAATAATCTTTAATGTATATCTTTTAATCTTCAGATATTCTATATCTTTGATATATTTTTCAAATCTTATGATTTGTAATTAAAGAAACCAATTCGGTGAATAACTGATTTTGTTCATATATTATTTTAATATTGAGTAATTTTCACTGATTATGTTGATAATATTCTTAAATTCCTAAGATTTCCACTTATATGTAAAATATAAACCAAATATTTATCTTTTCTAAATTTATTAAATAAAACCTGAAATATCTAAAAAGATAATAATAAAATAACAATAAAAGATAAAAGTAAACAAAAAAATAAAAACATAATGATGCCAATTATCATTTTGCTACAGTTTTGACCAACTAAAGACTGCTCGAGTGTATGGCATGTCTAGTGATGATCATAGGATCCAAATTCAAAGTCAATATAAAATGTTTCTTTTGCAAGGTTGGAACATAATCTCAAGGGTGAATTGATTGTTTTTCAATCTCGTCCTTATCGGGTTGTGGTATCTAAGGAAGTGATTTTCTTTGAGTCAAGAGGGTAAGTTAGTGGTTATCGAGTGTGGATCAAACTGAAAAGTGGAGGTCGAGTGTTATGTGTTCGGAGTTGTCTGACAAAGGCAAGTGAAGAGCATACGCAAGGGATCTCAGTTGTGGAAGAGTTTCTAAACGTTTTTCGAAATAGGTGCTAGGATTACCACCTAAAAGAGATGTGGAGTTCACTATTAACTCGACACTTGAAGTAAGACCGGTGTTAATAGCTCCTAATAGGATGACTCTTGCAAAGTTGGTGGAGTTGTAGAAGCAAGTGGAGGAACGGTGGAACTGTCACGCCTGTGTGTACACATTTTTAAATATGTATGATATTATAGTAGTTGGCGATAATATTATAATGTTATTTAAGTTAATATAGAAAGCAAAACAATATTTACTAAGAGCAAAGTAGAATGAATGGAGAAAAGAAAATAAAAACTTGCTAATGAATAGAGAAAAAAAAAGAACATAATTGTTAGGATAATTTTATAAAAACATATAAAAATAATTGTTATTTTAAAAATAATAAATAATTTATTATAAAGGGTAAAATAGAAATAATAATTGTGGACACAAAAGAGAATTTTCTTTATCTATACTAACGTAAATACAGACATACATATTTTTTAAATATAAAATATAGTTATATTTATTCAAAATAAAATGAAAAAGAAAAAAAAAAGAAAAAGTATATGTTGATGGATGAAAGAAAGAAAAGAAATAACTATTAAAATAATTTTAAAAAAATATGTAAAAATAACTGTTAATCTTTTAGAAAAAGTTATTATGTAAAGGATGAACTAGAAATAAGTAAACCTGGACACAATATATATTATAAATATATATTATAGAATAAATTTACTCATCGAACTTCACGCAATAATTAATATTTACCGTTCCATCCTTGAATAAAATATTAGAAACAAGATACGTAAAATTTTTAATATTTTAATTATTTTTTGGAAATGTGTAAAATGGTGGTTTGGAGTTTTTAAAAAAGGATATGTCTCAGATTTTGAAGTTGCCGACAACATTTTATGTGAATGGAATTGTGGCATCGTTGCATGAGCAGAGTTATTTCCATTTTTGTACCTTAGAAGCTTCAGCTGTTCTGCATTTTGCCGACCAATGAATTAATGAACTGCTATCTTGTTTTTTTTATCCTATCTATTTATCCATCATTCATTTCATACAAACATTTTCTTGTTCATTTCTTTCAAACGTTATTGTATCTACCCTATATTCCATTTGTAATTTTTACACGTTCATAATTCACTTTTGAAGCATGTACTTGCATTTATTCAACTTTTTCAACGACATTATTTTGGCTATTATTGTTCATAGTCGTAGAAGATTCAATTATTTACGAATAGGATTCAGTTTCGATCACTCACTAAATACAAATGGCTGTGTTACTTACGATATTGCTTAAATCTTCTTCTCTTGTTTTTTCAAAGCATGCATTTGGCACAGTATTTAAAGTTGATGATGACAATATAGTTCTTTTTGCTGTCGTTACAAAGATAATGTTAATTTTATGAAATAAAAAAATACAAGAAATATTAATTTTGTGGACGAGTCTATAAAGAATGTGACAACAATAAACAAAATAACTTGTAGCAATATTTATTAATAAATTTTCATATATATATATTATGAATACTTTTACCTACTATTTTAAGTATTGTTAAATAATGAAACATGTCATGAATTTTGTGTTGAATTGACGAAAATAATATATTTTGGAAAGTCTCACGTCATTTGGGATAATAATGGCATGATTGATAGTGATTATATAATGGATTCCAAGTTCATGATTTTAATTATCCCAAATAAAAGGATATTTAAATTTATATAACTTTTCTTGTCAGAGGGTGTTTTAAGGATTGTGTTAAAATTTTACTTTAGAGGGTGTGGATGCACTTGGGGTCAAATGGTATAAGAGAATTTTGTGTTGTAAAATTTTTCATATAGTGTTATTATCTAATTGTCATTAGACAACAGTTGTGATTTTTCTCCGATTTTGGAGTTTTCACATCATATTCTTGTGTTGACTGTTTTCTTTATTGGTAAAGTAATTCTCAAGGGTAAAAGCATTGGTATTCTTCTTGATGACGCATTTCTTCCCATCAGAGTGGCATCAAGAGCTTATGCACTAAGGCAAAATAGAGATATAACAACAACATATAACACTGATTACCAAAAAAATTATGTAATCATCAACTATATTACATCGGTGGATCTAGGCTTACATGTGTTCTATTTGGATTTTCATAGATGTTGTGGTCTGTGTATTGTAAAGATTTTCGGTGATGCATGCGGTGTAGAGAGGTTCGCACTACTTGCTTGATGGAGCGATGCGCTTCTTCTGATGTGCAATCTCCGGTGCTATTGCATCGTGGGTTGTTGGCGCGGTGACATGCGAAGCTTGCAACAGTTACCAACAAGTTGTAGGGAGGAATGTTGCTGGATCTGCTTTAAGATGGAAATGATGTGGAAGCTTCTAGTTGGTCAAATTTGAGAGTGTAAGATTGTGACACATGGCATCTCCAGGTTGGTCAAATTTGAAGATGGAGGATTGTGACACGTGGTATCTCCTAGTTTATCATATTTGAAAGTAAAGGATTGTGACACATGGTAGCTTCTGGTAGGGCAGATTGTGAATGTTAGGATGCATCTTCTAGTGGTAATTATACAGAGGCATTGGCTAATATTGATGCAAGTGTGATGTGATAATATACATGCATTGGTTAGTATTCATTCAAGGTGTTTGATAATTATACATGGACATTGACTATTATTGATGTAGGGTGTGTGGTGACTATAGACTGACATTGGTTAGCATTGATGCAAGGTGTGTGGTGATGATATTGTATAGGCATTGGCTAATATTGATGCAGGGTTTGGTGATTACACGAGAATTGGTTAGCATAATTGTAGGTGTGCACTGAAAGGAAATTCTTGGAGTGGTTTAAATCCAAGTGAGTACACTCTTTATAGGCAATGAAGCTGTATTTATTTTAATCAATGGAAATTGTTGAGTTGATGAAAGTAATAAATCTTGAAAAGTCTCACATCGCCTAAAATAAGCAATGGCGTGGTAACAGTGGCTATATAGTGGACTCTAAGTTCATGGTTTTAGTCACCCCAAATGAAAGAGACTTTAATCTTGTATTTGACTTTTTTTTTTATACTCTTATAATAGATTGTTGTAAGAATTTGGGGTTAAATCCTTGTTTTGGAGAGTGTGTGTGGTGGTGTTGAACAAAAAAATTAAAGGTGCCAAATTAGATTTTTTATGTATAAATTATTTTTTCTAATTAAAAAAAAGTTTTCATTTTCTCTCTTAATTTCTTGAGCTAAAAACACACATACATGATAGTAAAATAAAAAAAAAAAATATTACTATCTTTCCCTGTCATATCATAAAATAACCATAAAAAGCTATCATTAATTGTCAAAAATTATCTAACATGAAGCAAACTGAAGTAGTTAAAGTAATCTACAAGATAAGTTATAAATTTATCTTTTTCTAGATCCAAAATAACATTCTAGTATAGATCAAACTACTTGTATTATGTAGTATTATCACTCGTATACCGAAAATTTTACAATATGCATCTCAAACAAAATTATGCGTTTTCCAATTTATATTTTCGGTCAATAGAAAAAATATTCTTCTATTTTATATTTTTCCAATTTCTTTTGTAAACAGTTATGTATTCACGATAAAAAATTATAAATAATCAATTAATAAAAGTTATGTGTATGATTGCTAAGATGATTGTTATAAATATTTACAAACTTTGTTGTTGCATAATATAATTTATGTTGAGATAACAATGCAGTTTTTTTAATATAATTAGCACATGAACTATTTTACTCATTAGCTTAAATAAAAAAAAAAAAAAAAACAAAAATAAAAAAAAAGTAATATTTTTTTTTAGAATTTAAAAATATTTTTATATACCTTTAAAAAAAAAATAATAAAATT
>Ga0099822_1007512_pt1 | contig 14083 bp, 5 predicted proteins | sample CowpeawhiteBW_FD_76839 | JGI IMG/M metagenome (GOLD analysis project Ga0099822, IMG submission 76839) | Root nodule microbial communities of legume samples collected from California USA - Cow pea white BW | ecosystem: Host-associated > Plants > Roots > Nodule | place: USA: California | collected... | reverse complement strand
CTTGAAACATCAAATAAACTTAATAAAAATTGATAATAAGGACTAAATCCACACATTTCTAAAGATGAAGGACTAAATTGGTATCAAGTTTCGAAGAGGGACTAATTCCAAAATTCATTAAAACTTAAGGGACCAGAAAGATATTTAACCCAATTTGAAAATAGATATACCCAAATTGCTCAAATTAAAGGACCCTTGTTTAACTATAACAGGAATATAGGTATACAGGCTAGCAGACTTGATCTACAGACCAATAGAATGGTCCACGGGCCGAAAACAACATAAAATTTTGAAAATATTTGTGATATAAAAAAAAAGTAGTAACAGATGGTTAAAAAACCTGAATTTTTTTAGGATGTTATAAAACTAAAAAAAAGTCTAAAATTCAATAAAAAAATAATATTAAAAAAAAATCGATTAATGAAATAAATAGTTCAACAGAAAATAGTCAATACGCTCAGTAATGGTTTTAACAGTAATAAAAAACTCATAATTTAATTTTGTTAATTCATTGTAAAATAATTTTAAGCTAAATAAAGCACATTTAAAAATTACGCATTGGTATAAATTACTTTACAAATTATTAATTTTTCACCCCTTAAAACATATAATTTTAGTAATTTAGATAATCTCTAGATTTCTTATAATTTTCTATTATTTTATTACTTAAAATATTATTTAAAATAAAAAATATTAATTTAACTACTACTAGTTCAACTACCGTGGAACAAATAAACCATTAACCAATACTTGTGTTCCAGCAGACAGAAGCTAAAATATGTCATTTGCTAAGAATTTAGAAGTCTAATTAGGACCCAACAGTACCAGTAGAGAAATTATTCGCCAAGTTAAACCCAACGTAGTATATTTAGCAAAGCATGTGTCAAACAATTTAATTTAGATAACAGTTGGCAATAAGGACTACAATTATGCACAAAGAAAAAATGTGGAACTCAATTGAAAAAATTGGACACGCAGGTCTGATAAATTTAAAGATATGATTTGATGTCTCCAATCATTTGAAGATGAAGACTTGATGGAGTTTGCTTCAACCTTTATGAATATTTGATGATTTTATTGTTTGAATCTTGTTGAGTTGTAATTCTTAGGTTTAGGGTTTGTTTGAGGGACGGTGTGACGGTTGATCTTCATATTTTATGAGCTAAAATTGTTTTCAAAAAAAAAAAAAATCTGAATTTAGTTTTGTTTTTGGAAGAGTTAAAGTTTTTAAAAGTTCAATTCACCTCTCTTGAACTCACTACTTTTCTAGAAGTTTCTAAATAAACATAACGAGAAATGCAGTAACAAGATTTAATTAAGCATGGATGTAGCAGGTGAAGAGAAAACATACCATCCTATTAGGGCTCTTAATTCCTTGGTCCGCTTTACAGGCATTGAGAAATGGCTAATCTCAATGCAATGTAATTCAGGTGACCTTGTTTTCGAATTTTGCTGGGTAAGCTTCTTCCACCAATTTTGCTCTTCGGTCTGAATACTGTCCGTTAGATCAATGGGTTTGCTCTCAAGAATACACAGGTCGAAACGATCCTCATACATTGACACTACTGTGTCCATGTTGTGGCACAACCACTGATTCAAAGCCACCTGATAACAAGAATATCACCAAAAGTCTTGGTGAAATTTCATACAAAATTTAAAATAAATAATAAATGTATGCCAGAAATAGGCAAATCTCACAATAAATTTGACTCTTCACTATTTTGGGGTGCCAAAAAAGAGTTTGGTATTTAAATGAAGCACTAAAAGCTCGTTAACATATATCATTTGGTCAGAACTTAATTCTCAAAAGTAATGCAAAAAATACATATTTTGTGCCCATAAGAAATTATTTTAATAAACTGTCATCATCTCATCTATCTCACACACACACATAGCATGTAATAAATTTCAGGCTACAAAATTCGTAATTTAAAGATGTACATTTTGATTGGTAGGATTAGTAAGAATAATTTTTTTTTTTCATGTGAAGTTAACCCTGACTAAAGACCAAATACAAACTGTCCATATTACCTGTTCTCTCCCCATACTACTCAATATCAGGAAAACATAAGTTATGGGAATATAAAAATAGAACAGGGACAATTCCAGTTTAGCTGATTTTATGAAAAGAATTTGGCCACAGCTCCAAAAACGCATCAACAAAAATGGAAAACTTTATTTCAAGTGAATAATTGCTTTTAATAGAGGAGCTGAGGAACCATAGAAACTTGTCACAGAAAAGTATACATATTCAGTTGCTACAACTCACCATGGGCAGCCAATGACCAACATGGGAAAGATACAGAAAAAAGATCCACAGGCTTGAAATTTGAAAGCTACATTAAGTACCTCGTTACGTAGCTTTTGGAGTTCTCTGGTGGATAAAGCACATAATGACATATCCAAGCTATTGGTTTTACTTGACACATCACTATCAACCGAATTGAACTCCAGATATATGCTTGCAACCCCATCTGCTAGAGCTACTACTAAATCTTCTAAAATAGAAATCCCATGCACAGCAAATATACACGAATCATAATAGCAATCCTCCCTGATAATAGATGGATGACTAGTGAGTCTCTTAAATCAGGAGATTACTAAGAAAGGGAATAAACATTCAAATTCATCCTCCAAAGTTACACACCAGCAGAGTAGTCTGCCAAAGATTTTTATTCTAAACTATTCCTTCCTCAAAGTTATAAAATAGTCACCAAAAGTGACCTTTAGACTCACCATTTTAGTCCACTTAAAGACAAATATGGTTGATTTAAATTTGAGGGACCAGCTTGGATTATAACTCTTTGAAAGACTTATGAGCTGACGCACACATAACTTAGGAGGACAAACTTTATGGTTTGCTATATAAAAATATAATTTTAAAGTTACAGTGCATTAATAGAAAACTGCATAGCCATGGACACAAAATATGCCAATGTGGACACTAATCGTTGATCTAAAACAGATATCCTGAATATACAAGGCCAGATTTGTAGATCCTGGGATCTAGAAATTAGAATGCAAACCACATAGATAAACAATGAATAAAAAAATAGATAATAAGGTTGATTTTACCTGAGAGAACCAAAAGTAAGATACCAAAGTAATTCCGAATATAGATCTTTCTTGCCAGACCTTGCAATGCTCTCAACAACGGTGCTATCTCCTTTCACCTTTTCAAGTATCATAGACGCAAGTTCCTAACAATAATGTCAAACTAGAGTTTCATTATCTGTTTGAAAGAAGATTATGAAGGATAGAGGCTTTTGTCTGAGAACCCAAAAGAATCACCCCCAACTTGGAGAGAAAATAAGAGCCCCTAGTTTTTACTGTTTTCTGTTTTATTATTTAAAAACTTAATAAATTATATTGGATAACAATTTGTAATAATAAATAATGTGTTAGGGAAAAAATAATAAAGTTAAAGTTTGAAGTTTTTGGATTAAATTTATTTTTTTAATTAGTATAAAATAGTATACAATTTATTTATTTGTTTGCACTCTCTTCCACTCATCCAAACAAGAGAAATTTCTCCACTTCTTTCTTTTGTATTTCTCTCCATTCAAACCCAATGTTTTCTATTCAATTTTTTTTTTTTATTTCCATCCTGCTTATTTTTCTCCTCCTTGTTTAACTCCTCATCCAAACAAAGCATAAAAGTAGAAGCTCCTGCGGTTAGCTTCAATAGAAGTTGTACCTTTTGCTCTTCTATTCATCAAGGCTCAAAAAAACAATCTTATCTAGAGTTGTATTGACCTACCTTCTCCTTTCAAAGAAAATAAAAGCCTGAAAAAGGTTGGGTTAAACACTCCCTAAATGAAACAATTTTTTCCATCATCCCTTCAAATCTTGTGCCCTCTTCAGATATCTTTTCTAACATTGAATTCAGCTCTTCTAAGCGTCCTTTAGAGAGAATTGCAAGATCAACGCAATATTTTATCTTGAGAATTGCTATATACATGCGCATACATAATACCACAATCTCAATTACTAATTTTCTAATCAATAATTATAATTACACACTTTTATCCTTCTAAAGTAAACTCCTGACTTTGAAAGAGCCGAATTGACTATGTTATATATTTTATGGAATTTTGTTCAAAACCTGAAATTAGAACATTGTTGAAATTGTATTTATCTTACAATTTAATTACTTATCTGTGTTATGTTTTATATTTCTATATTTCTTATAATATATCCTCCCATCCACACTCTTATTCTAGTTTGAGAGATTTAGTTGTACCCATATCCATGTAACCCAAACTTCATTCAAATGCACTAGCAGTAAGGACAAAAGTTGAGTATTGAGTGATGTTATACTTAAAATAAATACCTTGTCAGCATTTCCCTTTAGAAGGAAAAATTCCTTTTCCAGCCACGCAGCACAGATAGGGTGACAGGATCTCTGAATTATTTCTGAAAACCTCCCAAACAGACCATCCATACCAACAGTTCTGGATATGCTTAAGATATTGTTGACCTGGAAAACAATTTGAAACAATTGATAATAGCAATAACATAATTGAAAAAATAGCATACACCTACTTAATCATTTAGGCATGCATTTATACTGTATAGAGAATCAAACGTTGGGAGTATTTTTTTAATCTTGTGATAACATAATAGTTAAGTTTTGCAGGTAAGTTAGAAATTGAGAATTCAGCTATGTATTAGAATGAAGTAAATGATGTACTAAAGGAGTTATTTGGATATTGGTAAAAATAGTTGTATAGCATTCATTAAGATTTCATTCAAATAAATACGTATAAATGAAAGATATTTCCCAATATATTAATCTTATTCAGACTTTTGAACACTAGCTCAATAAAGGCATGGTAGCAAAGACATATTTAGAAAACACATTTCAAACGTTTATTACAACAGATCCAGTGGTCATTCCAATTTGTCAAAATTCTATATTATACCAAAATAACATAATATATGCATATGACAATATTGAAGAAAATAAAGACAATTCCTGCCTCTTCTTCAACTTGCTGAAAAGCTGCCCAAAGCAACCTTAACTTTGGACCCCTGGCAACAGCACTTAAACTCAAGGGTTTCTTGGCAGATTGAAGGATGATGTCTCCAGAATAAGCCTTGTCCTCCAAGGCATTTAGAGAATTCAAAATTTTTTCTCTAACTACATTTAATATATACTTTGACTCAAGTCCATAATTTTGCTTTGCTGAACTGCAAAAGACACAAAAACTCACGTATAATAAACTATAGTTCTTTCTCAACACACCAACCAAAATATTTATCAATTTAAACTGATAAAAACAATTCAACCTTGACGTCTTGGTGTGCTTACCCTTACCTACCAGAAATGTCTGAGCTTTGAGGAAAAACATTTTTATCAGAATTAGTCTTTCGATAACTAGCATCAGATTTCTCAACAGGAATTACTCCAGCCATATAAGTAAGAAATATACTGCCCATCAAAAGCATCTGGTCAACAACTGGAACCAAACGAGAGGTTGTTGCACCACCAAAGTCAACCAAAGCCCCTAAACCAATGCACTTTATCGGAAGTTGCTGAGTACGAGTAGTGAATTTCAAATCTGTGGCACCAAATACACTTCTGGAACACGAGAAATATTAAAAGGTCAGACTGCCAAATTCATAATAGCTGGCATGAAAAGCATCAAGGATCACTGTTGATCGCATAAATGGGAAACTGATACTCATACTTCTAACCAATCAACATTACATATAACTAAAAACAGAGTGAATTAGCAGAACCATCAATGTGGAATGTATTTAGAATCTACTAAAGGCAAAAAAAAAAAGCATGCAAAGAAATGAAATGCAGGTTTAAACGAAAAGCAATATAATTTTCTATCCACACCATGAAGGCGAATGCGAACTTCAGGAATTCACTTTTAAATTTCAAAAAAAAGTGCTAGGCAAGAATTAGGACAAGCTAGTTCTCATTAATGTGCCCCTTCAAGTGCTGGAGGGAGGAAATAGAAGATTCAGAGCTAATCACACATGTAAAGAGAAAAAAAAAAGTAGGAAAACTCCAAAAAGAAAAATATATGATTAAGAGGAATGAAACCTTTGAACAGTCTTGAGATTTGTAAGCTGACCCGAGAAGCCTCTCCGAGTAACTAGCCTTCTCTGAGTATTCAGCTTAACACAGAATGCGGAAGCCACACATTCTGCCATTGGTAGACACGTTACTGCTGCACACTCAACACATTGCACTGCCCTACACGCGTATTTGATCAACCTGAACCCCAAAAAAACCAGAAACAGCAAACACAAAAAATGTATGAAAATAGAAATAGCAAAAATAAAAACCAAACAACCATAAACTAAAGAACAATTCAACATTCAAATAGTAAACTAGAATGAATTACCCCTGACAGGCACACTAGTGAATTTAACAGCAAGAAGGAAACAAAAGCAGACATTCGCATTCTTACTGTGAAACAGTTAACAACTTCGCAAGGCTCAAGAATCCTAGTAAATAATGCGTAATCCACTAATCGTAACTAAAATGGACAAAACAAAATGCTCATTGGGAGAAACAGTGGCGGGGAAACCAAATTGAGATGCGTTGCAATCATGGTAGGAAAAGTGAAGGCACAATTGAAAGGAGAATGAAAGAATGCGGGTGTGAGAGCGAAGAGTGAAGGGAACGAAGGTTTGGGAATTGATGAGATGAGGATTGAATTTGTGCGTACCTGGTTCGTTTCTTCTTGGAGACTGTTTTCAGAGTACAGTGAAATGGTTGGTAACTAACGGCCAGATTAGGGCTTTAAACCTTCCAAAACGTGGGATACCGATTCGTTTTCGGAGTTGTAAGAACGCACCATTACAATTGGAACCCACATGCTCCGGGTGTTAGAAAACATATTTTGAATTAAGTCACAATACTCCAACAAATTACTTCTATAAAATAATTATATTAACTTCATTTTCTTATTTTTCTGCTTATGAAAAAAATTCAGCTGACTAACTTATAAAATAGATTAAATCAAATTGAAAAAAATAAATAGTAATTTAAATTGAAATGGATCAATTTTTACTTGATCTATTTAGCTTTGATCTAGCCCAAAAACTAATAAGTGATTCTATTTGAAAATAATAATTATAATTTTAAAAAACGTGAAAAAATATTTCTTTATTATGTATATATATTAAATCACTAAATCTAAAACTTAAAGTTAGTTTAGTTGCATAACTTAAATTTCTTTAAAAAAAAGTTTTTTCTGAAAAATTTATTTTTTACCTTGTCTTTGGATGAAACATTTTAACAATGCTGAAAAATTGAAATACATTCTATTTGAATTGTTTGTAATTAAATTTCTTTCATTTTCTAAATAACTTGTTTGGATAAAAAAACTAAAATATCTTACATTTCAATATCTTGTTTGGATAAAATAATTGAATTTCTTGTGAGATAAAATTTTATTTTAACAATATTTATTTTAGGCTTAATTATGTTTTGAGTTCATGATAAATTTGGAAACGGGCTCGACAACCTAAATGGGTCGAGCCGACCCGACGACTCAACCGAACCCGCTGACCCGTCTTGGTTGTCAAGTCGGTTCGGCTCGTCTCTGTCTTCGAGCCCACCTGACTCGTCTAGGTCGTTAGTCCCTTTTGGGTCATCGGATTCGCTCGACCCGTTGATGTCGTCAGGCCCACTCGGGCGATGTGGGTTGTTGGGCTTGATCGACTTATTTGAGTTGTTAAGCCCACTCGACCCGTATGTGTCATTAGGTCATCTTGGTTTGTCTGAATCGTCGAGCCTGCTCGACCCGTTTGTGTCGTCAAGTTGGTCTGATTCATCTGGATCGTCTAGCCAACCCAACCTGTCATGGTTGTCGGGTTTGTCGGGTCCATTTGGAGTTTAGTGAGAAGAATTTCAAATTCCACCTTTTTTTAGGGCATCTGAATTTCTTCTAATTTACCTAATTGAAATACTTCAAAAAAATGCATGCATTTTAAATACTTTTTAATTTCTCTATCCAAACAAAGCATTTCATCACAAAAAATTTCAAATTCTCCAAATAAATGAATCACTCTCTTGAATTGTTTCATCCAAACACACCATTAACTTATATCATGAGCCCAAATTATTTTGGCTCATTTACAATATGACAAGGTTAGAATAATTTTTTCATTTGATCTATTATATTGAGTCGTGCCGCTAGTTTTTGTTTTCCAGTTCTGAGAAAAAATTAACTTACTACTAAGTAATTAAATTGCATAGATATATATTAGAAAAGTGTTTTATTTTTCCAGCTCTTAAATAGAATATTTTTTCTTTTATCAAATCTAAGTCCCGTAGTATTGGGAGAGGAAAGGTGAACATCTCGGTCAAATATTAGATTATATGTGTTAGGACAAGTGATTTTGGTGTATTAATTTGATGAAACAAGTGCATGTGATCATATATGGTTGATGAAGATACATTGATGATCAAGCTAGGGAGGATATGCTATATTTGGAATTGACTTGAAGATCATGAAGTTCGAATTTTGTATTATATTCGTAGACTATATCACATATGATAGATGTTTGTTATCTTGTATGTGCCCTTTTCAATTTGTTAAAAAGGTTTTTAACAGGTTAAAAGGATTAATGCATATAGTTTTTGTATGAATGTATTCAATTAGTTGAATTGTTATTCAATTGATTGATTTCACTTAAGTCAAGTAAAATCAGCAGATTGTATGGACAAATCAACCTGTTGAATTCACTCATGACTAAGCTATATAATTCGATTTTTCAGAGAGTTGAGTAACACTTGAGATTTCTGAGCGTGAAAATTAGTGATAAGAATTTGGAAAACTCCCCCTTTTTGGATTACACAGTTTGTAGCTAGTGTTTAAAGATCTTGATATCTTGGAGCAAAGTTTTGCTTGCTTAAAGCTAGAAGAACATGTGTTTGGTTGGCTAGGGAGAGCCTCCATCAGGTTTGATTGTTCTTGTGCTTCTGTGTGGTTCCTAATGTGATTTCAGGTCTGTAAGGGAGATTCTTACAATGTAGGGGATAAGATTGTGAGATTCAAAAATCTTGGTGTTTTACTTTATACAAAAGTGTACTTTTTGAGGGATTTTGTAAAACTTTTGATATAGTACATGATCAGGCTCAGGTTATCCTAATAAACTGGATGTAGTTCAGATATTGAGTGAACCGGTATAAAAATAAGTGTGTGATCCTCTCTCCCTTATCTTTGTCATCATATAAATCTCAAGAAAATTCATTAAATCAATCTTTGTAAGGTGTGAGTGTGTTTTTACATTATCTGGTAATATCAATAAGTTGAATATATTCATTGGAACGTATCTTGTTTGATAAAGAATGTTGTTTGAGTGAGTTTGGTGCTTTTTACGTTTCTGCATAATTTTCCAGAATATCAGTTGATTGATTTTATCTTTTAATTTGTTGAATCATAATGCATGAACATATTAATCTACTGTTTTTGTTTTTAATCGACTGAAAAGTGTGATTATGCAACAATACATTTCTGGTTTACTGGTCAATTAAATTCACTTTGAAAGGATTTTCAAAAGTTTTAATTGGACATATTTTTTAATACTCAACCAATTCAACCCCCTATCTTGGATTAAAAAGATCTTTTAAATCTATAATATGATGTCACACATTCACGCTGACAACATTATCTTAAATATAATTTACATTGGATAATAAAAAATTAAGATAGTTAATCATGCAAAGACACTCTAAAACTAGACAATCATGTAAACTCTAGGCCCATTCATACTAATATAGGTACTATAAATAGTCATTGTTCACAAGTTACGTCAATAAACTCATTCTACTATATTGGAAGAAGACACGCAAGCGAGAGTTACTGGAAATACTTTAGTCTAAGGAGCATAGGAAGGCAAGAAGGTAAACATGTGTAAGTCACAAGTGCACTTCGGTGCTACTGTGGAGTCAGGACAAATTTATATGCATAGTATCTACTACAAACATGGCAAGCAACGAAAGAGTAATTGAAACCGAAGTACCTGGCCAACAATTTCAACTAAATGGCCATGCTTATGGAGTTAGAGAGAATTAACCAATTTAGAAAAACGTAACATCAAGGAGATGGATGCAGTAAAAGTAAAAAATGCAAAGACGAAGAGGAAGCTAGATGAGAAGGTAGAAGGGAGAAAAAAGTCAACCACAACCTAGTAAGACACATAAATATATTTTGAATTATTATCATGAATATAATAATTAAAATAATTTTTATAATATCATTTTATATTCTTGTTTTTCGAGAATTTAGGTTTAATATGTCTAATAGATTTATGATAAACTCAATTAATTTATGATAAACTCAATCATCTCGATGTGAATTTTTTTTTATCAATTATAAACTATTGTTTTACTATATAAATTAAAGTGTGTTGACGTGAAAGATTTAACGATTATGAAAAAAATAGATGTGTCACTCTAGTGGTTGTTATCGATGGTAATTATCAAGAGAGAACTACAACAGTTTGAATGAATGAATATAAATGTTGTGTTCTTTTTGTATTACTCATTGGCTAAATGGTAATCTAATGTTTTGCAAGAAAAATTTAACAAGTGTATTCAAACCTCCGTCATTTCGTTAATTGTTCCAAGTAAAATATCTATACAAAACAAAACTTGATGAAATTATATGGGACTTGTAAAATAATACATAACGTCTCAAAACCGTTAAATGAACCAAATGCAAATACACAATGCGGCTATTAGCAACTTTCCAAGGCCATTTACTCTGCATTGAAGAACCTCTTAATACACAATAAGCGACTATCAACAATCCTCCAAGGCCACTTACTCTGTACTAAGGAATCCCTTAGTACACAATAAGCGGCCATTAATAGCTTTCGAAGGCCGCTTACTATGTACTAAGGAGTCCTTTAATACGCAGTAAGCGGCCATCAACAACCTTGAAAGATCGCTTACTATGTACTAAGGAGTTCTTTAATACGTAGTAAACGATCATTAGCAATCTAACCTTGAAAGACCGCTTACTCTCTACTAAGGAATCCCTTAGTGCACAGTAAGCAGCCTCTAACATCCAACCCTAACCACTCAAATAACTAGGCGGCCCAAGAAGTGTCCAGCCTCTCAAACTCACATGTTCGCTTACCAGATACTGCATACTTAGGATCCCCCATAGAGTATGCGGTATCCATCCTTATTGACTCATAAGCTGCCTACAAGCAATTATTGAGGGTTCTTCTTGTAATTTCACCCACTGTCACTGGATCCAGAAATAATTAAAAGAGGTATTTTTGGCTCAAAAGCCCATGCCAGGTAGGATCCACAAGTAAAAAAAGTTATAAATAACATATTGTTATATACATTGATTACGCATTAAAATATTTTATGAATCTCTAATATCACCCGTGCTAACTTAAGCATTAGAGTGTCTTTTGCAGACATCCTTACACCGTCCTCGGAGGTCCACCAGGATAAGAAGAGACTAATCAAGTTCCAGAGTCATTTAGGAGATTTGTGAAATACAACTTAATCTTATAAAAACACATACATCCACAAACATAACATCACAAGATTATACTTGAATGAATGCGTATTCATTTTAATAATATTTATGTTCTCTTAATTTCTTATATTTAACACCTTTATAAATGTTTTTTATTTGAAATTATATTTTGAAATTCAAATAAATAATTTTACAATTTTAAAATTTAATCTGATCACTGCATTTATCAATAACAACTTTTTAAGTTAGAATGTAAATAGTAAAGGTTAAAATAATAAATTATCACATTCCTGTTTTAAATTTAAATCAATTTTATATTTATAATATAAAGACTCCATTAAATTTAGTCTCACCGCAAATTACCATTTTCGTAAAGCAGTTTTATTTAATTTATTTTAAAAAATTATTATTATTCATTCTATAATATCACTTCATGTTCTACACTTAAATGCAATCTAAATAGATATTCATTTACTAAAAATGATTTTTAATCTATTGTTTATTTATATTAACATTACATTTTTCATTAATCGCACTAGACATTGTTATTATTTAGCTATTTTCAATTTTTCTAATTTTTTTCCCTTTTCAAAAGAAAATTAAAAAAAAAAAACCTGATCCACATTCAGACTCCAAAAATTGCATTATAACAAGTTTTTTTTATTATTATTTGGACAAACTTATTTCAGATTAAATTTCTAAAGTGGTCTAACGTGGTAAATAAAGTTTACCAAGTCCACTTTGGGATATTTTTTTAAAAGGTGTATTCTAGAAAGAAAAGAAAATCTCAAGTTTACGTGTTTATTATATTATAATTTATTGATATCAGAATTGGTTGTTCGTCCGAGAAGGGGGAAGGAAAGAGTCTCGTGTTGCGCCTCGTTCTCTCTGACGTTTCCTTCTCCGTTTCCCAAATTTTGAAGTAAAACCCACACACGCTTTTCCTCCCTCACTTTAAAACCCTTCTTCCACGATCCACAAATATTCAACTCCTTCTCTCTCTCTCTCTCTCTCTCTCTGTTTTCCGAGTTGTTAATTTGTTTCCTTCATTGATTGTTCTGATGACGGGGCAGCAATCGCTGATATACAGCTTCGTGGCGCGGGGCACGGTGATTCTGGCGGAGCACACCGACTTCAATGGAAACTTCGCGGAGGTCGCTTTGGACTGTCTTCGCAGGCTCCCTGCTTCCAATTCCAAATTCACCTATAACGCCGATGCTCATACCTTCAACTACCTCAACGATAATGGATTCAGTAATCTCTCTTCCTCCGTAGCTTCTAATGTTTCCACTCCTTCAAGATTTTCATATTTCTGTTATTGTTTTTCAATTCACAATTTTAACTACTTTTAAATTTTTTTGCATGCATATAAGCCTAAACAATTTCAATTAAATAAATTTGAGTTTAATTTTCACTAAATTTTTAAATTAATTAGCGTAAATCACCTTAAATATAATTTTAGACACAGCGTCGTTTAGAATAAGTTCGATAAAGTTAGTTTCCGCAAGCTAGATTTTGGCTTTTAATTAATACTAAATTTAAAAATCTATGTTTTTAAGATAAAAATATATTATTATGTAATTATAAATTTTATTTTGGTAATAAATAATTAATTTTTTATTACATTGTTTATTGTTCCTATTTGTTTTCTAAATATACGACATGCTTTTTTCTATTTAGATAAGTTATTATACTTAAATTAATTTATCTAATAAATATTAATTAAAATTGATTTTTATTTAATTTTTTTATTTTTTAATTGAAATTTTTGTTACACTAAGTTCCTTTTACACTTTTTATATAATATAATTATGTAATGAAGTATTAATTATTTTAATTTTTAATATCAGATATTAGATATATTAAAAAAATATTAAAAATTATGTAATCATTAATATAATCATTAATTTTTGGTATGGAATTAAAAATAATTAATAATAGATAAAAAAATACAGATAAAAGAAGTATAAAAGATAAAAATAGAAAAATCTTAATAAAATAATTTCTAATTTATAAACTAGATAAACAAAAACATTCTAAAATAAACTATTTTGAACTACCTTATAAAACACATTTGTATTTATCAAACTAGTTTATGAGCTAATCATCTAGCACCTACTTTATTATTCTTACTAAATACACTTTTTACAATGATATAAAAATTATATAAATTGAAAATGTATTTAAACTAAATTCTTAAAAAAACAATTATTTTATTATACTTACAATTATTACAATTATTCTTCTTCAAATTTTAGGGAGATTAACTTTCGTTTATTCTATCGTCCTCTCAAGACAAAACAAAAGTCGTGTTTTGTCAATGTAAACAAAATCATAGCATTAACAGCCAGAATTAATTTCATTCATGAAATTAATTATAATTATTATAGAAATTAATAAAGTTATCATATATAAAATCTATAACTAACTAATGACATAAAATCTTAATTATTTCTACATTTTAATTTTTTTTTAGAAAATTATGTATGAATTGAGAATATATATATATATATATATATATATATATATATATATATATATATATATATAATTTTTAAAAATTTTTTTTATTTTTTATTTTTATAAAAAAAATTATAATATATTTTTCT
>Ga0099822_1007510_pt1 | contig 14085 bp, 13 predicted proteins | sample CowpeawhiteBW_FD_76839 | JGI IMG/M metagenome (GOLD analysis project Ga0099822, IMG submission 76839) | Root nodule microbial communities of legume samples collected from California USA - Cow pea white BW | ecosystem: Host-associated > Plants > Roots > Nodule | place: USA: California | collected... | reverse complement strand
TTTGGTGCATAACTTTCTTTATAGTTATTCAATTAAGTTGGTTCTTGTTTCATTTGGTTCTTGATTTAATCATATTTAATTTGAATATAAATACAAAATTTTTGGAGCTTTACACAAGCTGCAATTTTATTTCTAAAATCCCAAAATCGTTTGCATAATGTGTTGTAAAGTTGGATTGCTATGTTAAAGCTTGAGATGAGTGAATATGCTTGAGTAAAATGGTTTATGGGTTGTGAATGATGATTTTGGGATGATCTTGTCGTGTAATGAGTATGAGATGGTTAGTTATAAAAGTGACATGGAATTGGTATGAGCAATAATGTTATATTGATTGATGGAACATGATGTTGGTGTGGTCAGAACGTAATTCCATGAGTCTCTAGGTGAGATCTCATGATGGTGCCTCATTTGGTCATGATGGAATTCCATGACCCCTGTTAGTGGGAGTTCATGATGGTGCCTCATTTATATAATTTAGTAAGGATTCAAGGTAAGGATTGCATCTTGATACTCTAAAGAGTTAGTTAGTCTCACATAGAGCGTACTGACTCGAGTGGTGAGAGTAACAGGAGGCCTGGAACACTTTAAGGCTAACCTTGTGCGTTGGGGATGAAACATTGTAACAATTAGCTCGGTAGAGCAGCTTGCTAGAGCAGTAAAGGCTACCACAAGTGCAAGCATTTACTGAATCCGACTAATTATATGTATCTGGATGAGTCGTGTCTTGAGTCTTAGTGTATTGTTTACAAGTCATAACATGATTGGTTAACATAAGCATCTTGGATTCTGCTGGAAATGGTGATTCCGCTGCATAGCCTCTCTGGGTTGGATTCCAACTTTCTTTCAGGGCCATGGCCCATGTAATGTCTTGTTTTTGCACCTTCTTTGTATACTGTTGACCCCTTACACTATTTTGGTTACTGGCATCATGGTATGCCTTAATTTTTATTCTGGTTTCTTTTGAATAACTGTAAGGAGTAGTGTCTATACTCCAGGACCTTGCCTCTTATATTATCTGTGTGACATTTCTTTCAATTAGAGTTATTAATTAAATAGGGTGTTACACCAATATTATATCTATCATTTATCCTTCATTTGAAAAACAAATATATCAAAAAATATTTTTTTTTTTAATTTTCTAAAGATGGATTTCTTCATAAACGACATAATATCTTTTTTACATTGGATACAAAGTGGATATGGAATAATAGATTAGTGTAGAGACACTGTTATCATACCACAAAGAAGAAAAAGGTAATATTACAAAAAGGCACTACACCATTTTATATCTTTAGTAACATTTTCTTAGTAACATTTATTTAAAATGTTACAATATATAATTTTTTATGTTTAGTAACACTTTTTAGTTACATTTATTTAAAACGTTACCATATATAAATTTCATTCTAAAGTTTTTCAAATAAATGTTACTAGAGATAAATAAATATCTCATTTTCATTTTCTTGTCTCACTTGCAATGGTTGCACTGTGTTTACAATGATTAACCATTCTCTAACCTTGTCTCCTATATTTTTATTGACCTTGCTTACCACTCCTGTTCTCCCTCGTAACATAGCTGATCCATGAACGTTATTCTCACAAATCCACAAATGCTAACTCACACTTTACTTTTTCTTTGTTCTTCTCTCTAACATCCTCCACTCTAATTATGCCTAATTATGCTCTCCCTCTCACAGCTTCTCACATGATCCACGACTCTTTCTACCAACAAGGTACCGAACACACTCAAATCTCTATGAGGAACTAAGGGACGCAATCATTCACCACACTCCCTCCAATCCTACCCTCCATCACCGCCACTCGCCTCCTCCTCGGCCAATACCCCTATGTTATCCATCCTCCTGGTGGCACACGAGTACTTTAAACACAAAAAGTTCGAGGAGGAGAACCAACAACACCTTTTCATCTACATGGAGAATGCGAGGAGTTGAAGAAAAGGCTCATCGACACCTAGTAATGTTGTTTATTACAAATTTGCTCACCATCTTTTTGTTTTTATTCCTCTATGCAATCTTCCTTTTTGCTCCCTTTTTCAAGTAAGGAAATCCATTTTCTAGTACAATGTGATGATTCTTAGAATAACTTGAAATCTATTGTGTATTGGGATGGCTATTTTCCTTTTAGTAAAAGTACCTTTTATAATGTTTATAGATTATTGTAGGTCTTTTTCTTAAGTGATGTTTTAGTTCAAACTTTATAAAATATTTCTTACTTTGTACATTTTAAATCAAAGATTTTTCTTTGGATTTCAGAACCTAAAGGTTGCTTTAGGAAGACTTGGTGTCACCCCAACATTTTTTTGACAAATGCTATTAGTTAGAAATCAAGATTGCACAAGGTGCAAAACTTAGTGAAGGTGGATAATTACCTAGAAAAATAGTTAGCATGTATATTCTAGGTTAAGAAGTTCTAAACTGGGAGTTCCTCTTACATCACCTCATCATGGCATTTGTTCCATCTTTGATCTTCATTGAAACTCTTGCTTGCTTTATTCAATGCAATTTAGTAATTAGGTGTTGAAGAAATATCTATGGTTGAACAAGTAACATTTTTTTAAATATTAGAAGATGTGTAGGTAACATTTTTAAAGTGTTACAAAAACATTAAATTTACAACATTTTTCTAATATTAGTAAAGATGCTAAGTGATAACATTTTAGAAAGTGATGCTAATAATACATAAAAATGTTACTGAAATCTTTTGGTAACATATACCGTACATAATATATGAATAAATATTATCTTTGTAAATGTCACCATTTTCTTAGGCTTTAGCAAAATTTTTTAAATGTTATTAAAATTAATATATCTAGTAGTGAGCATTCCTCGCCTTTTGAACAAGAATAAGGATAAAAAGTTGGAATATACTCAAAGAATCATATTCTGTTCGGTTCTTACTTCGGTTCTTACTTCATGGAACTTTGAGATCGTAATCTAGCACGCAATAACAATTATTTTAAAAAATAAATAAAAGGAATTTTTGCATGAAAACATTCAGGAACTTCTATGCAAGCAATTTTTTCCTTTCCTTTCTTGAAAAAAAAGTTAAATTTTGAAAAAGGAAACCAGCGCATACACTTTTTCTTTTTCTTTTTCTTTTCAAAGTTAAAGAACATCCTTCCAAAAGCAAACGATATTTTTCTTCCAATCAAAACTTGAGAAAATAGAGATACGTTTGTCTGACACATAGGAAAGAAAAGAAAAATAACATAAAAACAAGTTGGTTGAGTAGAAAAACAAATACAAATAACTAAATTAGATAGATAAAATAATTGGAGTAAATACATACAAACTTACCATTCACACACAAAACAATATCTTCATTGTCCCCTCTATTCTTAAATAGATGTCAAGATATACACACTATTTTATATATTACAAGTAGAGGCTATAGGTACAAAAGAGAAAATACTAAGACAATTAATATAATGAGTTCATGAGAATATAGTGCAAGCAAGAATTAGATGGTGAGTAGATACCAAGAGATTTGACGTGTGCCTTCAAATGCATATATTATTTTCATATCAACCAAAACAAAGTGCATGCGTAGACATTAACAGATATCATGTGAATCCTTAATAAATAGTATAAAATCTAAGAAATTACACGGTACAATATCTATTCATTAGTTTGGCAGTGTCATTGAGTGAGGTTATCTAAATTCTGTCCCTACCCATGCACTGCGATAAAATAGTCTCTTCTTCTCTCAACAAATAGACCCTAACAAATATAAAATTAAACAAATTGGAAAGTTATGTGCCACTAGTCTTTTTTGAGAGTCAAAAAGAAAGTTGCATTTGAAGTTTTGGAGTTGATCTCTATGACCAAGATCTCCATTAAATTTTATTATTATCAACAAACTAAATTAGCATGGTTAGTGATTGGGAAACCTCTCTTCCTTAAGTAATTAACTTGTACAGTATCTACCTTAGGTTTATGATCAATTAGCATTATATAGAGGTAAAGTCGTTCTAGTTAGATTCTTAACTAAATGACATGGAGTTAATTTGCAAAGATTATTGAGTTAATTGTCTCACCTCATGTTATGTACTAAAGTCTCTTAGTTCTCACTAAAAGATAAAAAAGAAGAAAATAAAAACAAAAAAAATAACAAGTGACATTACTAGATATTTATGATTTAGATGCAAAATTTGTTGTGAAAAAAATCCTTGAGAATTTCATGCGAAATTTGCTTAAGATTTATTTATTATATCATCTTTTCTTACAAATTTTTATCTCCAAAACATTTCACATCAAATTTTTATATTTGATGCAAATATTTTTTCAAATTTAAATTCAAAACATAATGTTATGTATATTTTAAAATTTGGCAGGGAACTGTTATAAAAAACACAAATTTCTTGCGAATCTTTATTTAATTTTTTTCGTAGGAACCCAATAAAAAACTTATAAAAAATTTACTTATTTTATAATTTTTTTTTCAAAAATTTAAATCAACAACAAACTTAACAATTAAAATGTCGTAGGAAACTTTTGCCCAATTTTTGTTATACTCAGAGAAAGTTTGAAATTATTCGACATCTTCCTTCCTTTTGCTTCCGTGCTCCGCTCTCGCGCTCGTTGTCGCGCTCCGCTCTCTCGCTTCGAGCTTCTCTCTCGCACTCTACTTTCGTGTTCCTTTCTCGTGCTCTATTCTCATGATTCGTTCTCGCACTCCTCTGTTATTCTTATGCTTTCGTGCTCTTTGCTCTAGATGTTGTTTTCGCACAATCACAAGGCAATGATGATGTTTCGAATGTATCGGAGGGGAAGCAATTGGTAAACAACGGTGACAATCAGCCGTGCGTGAGACAAACACACACCTCTTCCGGGGACAACAATCAATCGCTAAAAAAGGAAAGGATCATGCAGGATAACCAGGGTAGCAGTCATGGCCAGCATACAAGCATTAGAATGGAAAATGTTGTGTCAGATAAAGCACAATTTGAAACGTTGGAGAGGATCAGGGGTTTAAACGGTCATAATAGCCCAAGAAGAGTGTCTTATTCAGTAACTCTCTTATCATGAAGGCGATTGCTTTGGGTACCCAAAAATGGACTTGGCCCATTTTGCTGATTTAGATCTGAACCCTTACTCACACGTCAGCTATTACACTAATTTGAGTGAGAAACACTGTCAAGTTACTGAAATGGTTGAGGAGTTAGGGCACCAAATTATCACAGTAGAGGGGAATGAAAATACACCCAAGTCACGCGCTTTGTTGATGTCTACAAGTGATGGTGAAGGAATAGCAGAAAGCGAAACAGATAAAGTTGTTCAGAACAGCGGTAGTAACACAAAAGCAAACCAGCATCAAATCGTGCGAGGAGAACATAACCATATGAAGCTCATCAGAAGAACCACGATTGACCCAAAATTCTTGATTCAGAGAACTAATCTGACGATGGGGGAGACAAGTTATAGAATGACGGCAAATCAGAATATTTCATTGGCCAATAGCTTGGAATCTAATCCTCGACAAAGGAGTGAGGCAAGGTTAGTCACTCAATCTCTGAGCAATTCCTTATCTGATATAGACATTCATAACTACAATAGATTGATTTGGATGAGGAATAACTCTGTAGAAGCTCTTAATTTATGGAAATTAGGGAAAGATATAGGTTTCACACATGTAGGGAGGAAGATAACATAATAAAGCGAATTAAAGCGACGGAAGAGAGGGACAATAGTATTAAAAAGAAAACAGAGGCAGGGGATTAAGTTAGGACCCAATGAGGATCATAAGTTTTAATTCTAGAGGCTTAGGAGGGGTTGAGAAAAGTAGATACTTAAGAGACATTATTAGAAAGAAGGAGGTAGACATGGCATGTATCCAAGAGACTAAAATGGCTATTATAACTAGAGAGAAGTGTCAGTCAATTTGGGGAGATAATAATATAGATTGGTTGCATAATGGTGAAGAAAATGGAGCCGCAGGTATTCTAAGTGTGTGGAACAAGAATAATTTCACATTGTTAAAATCAAAAAGTGGGAAAGGTTATATAATTATAGAGGGGGAGTGGGGAGAGAACAAACAACTTGTTACTATAGTAAATGTATACTCTCCATGTACGTTTAGTGAAAAGAAAGTTTTGTGGGAAGAACTTATCAAGAGTAGGGGATGATGAAAATCAAGTATGGTGCATGATTGGAGACTTTAATGCAGTTAGGAACCCGAATGAAAGAAAAGGAATATCTCAAGTAGGTACTAGTAGAAAAGAGATAAAGGAGTTTAATAATTTCATTTAATATATGGATCTTTTGGAAATACCTATGGTAGGGAGATCTTTTACATGAAAAAGCATATTGGATAGAGCTTTAGTTTCACAAGGTTGGTTGGACTTGTGGCCTGAAAGTAAGTAGTATGTTATGGACAGAGCTGTCTCTGATCATTGTGCCTTAATAGTAAAACATTCTAGTACTGATTGGGGTCCCAAACTTTTCGGTATATAGATGCTTGGCATACAGATAGGGGTTTCTCAGATTTTGTTAAAAAATCATGGGATAAGCATAACGTAGAAGGAAATGAAATTTGGAGTTTAAAGGAAAAACTCAAATCATTAAAACAGGAGTTAAGAATGTGGAACAAGGATACTTTTGGATATGTTAGTAGTACTAAGGAAACGATCATGTTAACCATAAGTGAGCTTGACAAAAAGGATGAAGAGTTGGGCTTAGATGAAGAAGAACGAATAAAAAGAAACATATTTTTGCCCAATTGAAGTTGATGAATTTTAGACAAGAGATGATAGAAAAACAAAAATCAAGGTCAAAGTGGCTGCAAGAAGGGGATTTAAATACTAAGTACTTTCATATGTTAATCAATTGGAGGAGAATGCAAAATATGATCAAAGGCATTAAGATAGGAGGTGTATGGAATGAGGATCCAATTAAAGTTAAGGAAGAAGTAAAAAATTTCTACAAAAATAGGTTTATAGAAAAAGGGGATATCAGAGTTAGGATGGACAATATTGACTTCTCATCAATTAGTAGGGAGGATAATTTCCTACTAATAAAGAGATTTTCAAAGGATGAGATCAAGGCAACAGTTTAGGATTACGAAAGCAGTAAAAGTCCAGGGCCAGATGGTTTTAATTTTAACTTTGTTAGACAATTTTGGGATACTATTAAAGTAGACATAATAAAGGCAGCTAATTGTTTCCATAGTTGTGGGAGGTGGCCAAAAGGATGTAATGCATCTTTCATCACTTTAATACCTAAAGTACAAAATCCACAAGGGTTGGAAGAATACAGACCTATATCTTTAGTGGGGTTGGTGTATAAGATAATATCAAAAATTCATTCTAAGAGACTGCTGCAAGTTTTACACAAAGTAATTGATAATAAACAAGCTGCATTTTTAAAGGGTAGGGGTTTATTAGATAGTGTGGTGGTAGCAAATGAAGTTGTTGAGGAGGTGAGGAGGAAAAAAGGAAGATGCATCATAGTAAAACCAGACTTTGAGAAATCATATGATTCGGTCAACTGGGACTTCCTCATATACATGCTAAAAAGATTAGGTTTTTGTTCCAAATGGAAGAAATGGATCAGGGCATACTTAGAATCGCCATCTATCTCAATTTTAGTTAATGGTAGCCCAACAGACCAGTTTGTACCTAGTAAAGGATTAGGGCAAGGGGACCCCCTAGCTCCTTTTTTGTTTCTCATAGTAGCAGAAGGATTAGCAGGGGCAGTTAGACAGGTGGAAAGTAAAGGTATATTAGAAGGTATTAGTGTGGGAAACAAAAATATTGTGGTGAGTATGATATAGTTTGTTGATGACACTATTTTTGTTTGCAAAGATGAAACTAAAACCATAGTGGCTATCAAGAGTATTCTCAGGTGTTTTGAACTAGCATCTGGACTTAAAGTGAATTTTTATAAAATTCTTAATTGTAGAACCATGAACATACCATTTACATACTTGGGCTTACCAGTAGGTGCAAATCATAGGAAGAAAGAGTTTTGGATGGGCATGATCATAAGAATTAGGAAGAGACTAGCAAGATGGAAAGGAAGATATATATCATTCGCAAGGAGGGTTACATTAATAAAATCGATGATATCTTCTATTTTGTTGTATTATATGTCTTTATTCAAGATGCCAATGAGTGTAATCAATATTATTACAAGAATACAAAGAGAGTTTTTTTGGGGTTGGGGCCACGAAGGAAGGAGGATTGCATGGGTTAAGTGGGAAAATATGTGTAAAACCAAGGAAGAAGGTGGGCTAGGTATAAAGGATTTGAGAATGTTTAACATGGCTTTATTAGGAAAATGGAAGTGGAGGTTAGGAAGGGATGAACCAGGATTATGGAAAGAAGTATTATTATCAAAGTATGGTTCTTGGAGAGCATTAGACAAAGGAATAGATGGAAACTATGATTCATGGTGGTGGAGAAATATTAGAAAAATATGTGGGGGAAGACAAATAACAAGTTTGTTTGATAGGAACATATTATGAAAAACGGAAATAGGAAATAAAATAAAGTTTTGGGAAGATAGGTGGGCTGGTGAAACCTTTCTTAGAGATAGTTTTCCTAGGATGTACACAAATTCTATTATAAAGGAAGCTACTTTGGAGGAAATGGGTGTTTGGAATGGTGATCAATGGATTTGGAAACTTCTATGGAGAAGAGAGTGGTTTGAATGGGAAAAACCTATGGTCACTACCTTGTTGCATAATATACAAAGGAATAGTCCATATAAAGAGAGGGAGGATGAGTGGTTTTGGAAGGGAGAAGATAAGCAAGTGTATAGTGTGAAGTCAACATATAAGACTTTGCAAAATGGAGATATAAGGCAAGAGAATGCAGTGTTTGGTCTTTTATGGAAAGTTAAAGCCTTGCCTACAACCCAATTCTTTGCATGGCGAGTTATCTCTAATAGAGTGGCAACATATGATAATTTACAAAGAAGGGGTGTACTTTTGAGCAACAATAACTGTGTGAGGTGTGAAATTAATGTAGAATCTGTTAGCCATTTGTTCTTTGGGTGTAAGGTGGCTGCATATGTTTGGAAGGAGTGTGATTTATGGGTGGGACTGTCATCTGTACATCATAATATAGCAGCTTCAAACTTCATTCAGTTTGAACTCCAAGGTACGAATAAAAATTACAACATATTGTGGCGGTGTATGTGGGTGGCAATTATATGGTGCATTTGGAATCAAAGAAATAATATCATTTTTAGAAACGCAAGGGTTGTTGCTGATGAAGTGTTCACTCTAGCCCAACTTAAATCATGGTCTTGGATAGTGTACAAAAATCTAAAAGCATTATTTTCATACTCTTATTAGTGTTTGTGCCCAACCATGTGTTTACAATCTTTGTGCTTTTAGAAGATATTAGGCTCTTCTGTTTAGGTTGGTGGTTGACTCATTTCTTATCCCTGTATTAGTAGACTGTTATATTATCTGATGGGGGTGGGGACGTGAATGTAATGTTCTTTGTTTACAATAACTTCATAATGAAATCCTATTTGTGTATGGTGTTGTGTTGCTTAAGTCTTGTTTGGTTTTTGCATGGTAGGAACCTATCAGGATAGCAAGAATAATTATATTGACATAACTTGTTTTTTTTTCTGGTATTGGAATCTATACTGGTGTGTGGTGTTGTGCTTATGATTCTATGCAAGATCCATACTGACATTAAGAGTGGTAGATCAAGTTCATGTTCTAGTCTCCTTTATTATTATACTTTTTTCTTGTAATTTGGTGGACAACAATTACGGGAGAGAAAGATGTACGTGTTAGATTTGTTCTTGTTGTTTTTTTCTTTTTTTCTTCCTACTTTGTTTATTTTTTGTATATGGGTTGGGGTAACCCTATTGCCCCTATTAATATATTTGTTATTGCTGATAAAAAAAAAAACGTTGCTTTCGTACTCTCGTGGACTCTCTTACTCTCATATTCTCATTAACAGTATGATTCTCAACTATTCAATCGTATATTATTTCATTCTCACGATCTCGTCACCTCTATTTATTCTTTTGCAGAAAATTGCTTTCAGAAAATTCCTTTCAGATAGTGTGTTCCAGCACAAATCCCAAAAATTATTCGTGTAATGTTTGGAGCTAGAAATTATCCTTGTGCACTATTTCCATTCTTTTAGTTTTAATTTAATATTTGTTTAAGTTGACTGACCTACATATTATCAATTTAATATAATTTAAAACTTATAGAATAAGAACTTAATAAAATTTCAATTTGACATTGTGACTTTTGCTTGTATTTGTTGATTTTCAGATTTTATAGTAGGATTTGGGCGTCAAGCAGTGGTAGCATATATAAATATTGGAAGTTACTACTTGGCGGGAAACCTACTCTATTGTGGTGTAGACACTTAAATGTTCCAATCCATTATAACATAAATTAAAATAAAGTTTCTAATGATTTGAGTAGTGATGCTAATTCAACAAATTATTGATGCAAATAACAATAAAGTGTTTTTCTTGCTAGTTATATTTATACGTGTTTTTTCTTCTTAAAATTTATTAACTTGTCAAATCTATTAATTTTATATTTAACTGCTCCCTAGATATGATTTCAAATATCTTGTCACATTTTATGTTAGCATGTACTTCTCAGTTTCATATTTTTTCTTTAGATATGCTTGGGTTTTGTAGATTGCTTAGAGAACCTTACAATTTTACTTTTGATTTAATTTAATTATACTCTTGTCTAAATATTAGTGTGAATGAAACTAATTTGTTAAAATGTTGTTATTGGGTGAATTTGGGATGTTTATGATGATGTCCATAAAGAAAAATAATAGCATGAGAATGATTGGAATTAAAACAAGACATAAGAAGTATGCGTGAGCTTGATGTATGACATGATGTATGTATTAATTGTATCGCACATAAAGTAGGTTATATCTGGTATGTGTGTGATAATTAAAAAGTGTTGTTTTGTTGTCTAGATAATCGACTAGGATACTAATCTAGTAAACTAGGTTAGTTATGGAACTTGGATTTGGGCCCTGTCATAACCTAGTCAACTAGGTTTGTCCTGACAGCAGTTGTTAGATAAAAATAGATCACTACACCTTCTGAGCAAGAACGTTTTTCAACCAAAAAGAAAGAGGAAAGAGTTCAAAATATCTTCTTAGAGCAAATTCTGCAGAAATCCCTTAAGTGTTCATCAAGAATGATCATTAAGATAAAATGAAGAGGGTGTAATATTGACACCAAAGTTGTGTACTAAATCATGTGTTATTGTTCCATCACTGTCATTGTTTTTGTATTAGTTTTTTGTAGTTTCTTAAATTAAATTCTGTGTGTTACCACTGTGATTGTGGTAATTGTGTAATTGCTTTGAGCATTACAGTTTGCACATTTCTTGAAGGGGTGTTTTCAAGAAAGTGTGATTTAAAGTTTAGGAATTGCATAGGTGTTTCTTGTATTCCTTCTCTTGTTGATATAGTGAAATTTCTAATGAGGAAAACTAGAGACTGGATGTAGATTCATTGGAATCGAACTAGTATAAATCTTGTTGTTTCTTGTGCTCTCTTTCATTCTCTTTTAATTTTTGCTAGGTATAAAGGTTGAACAATATGCATTCTTATACTCCCTTTGTCAATTGGTTAAAGATTTCATAAAAAACTTTTTTTCAAGTGTAAGTACAAAGCAAAAGTTTGAAAAACCAATTCACCCCGTCTTGGTTGTGAAATATTGGTGCATCAAAACTAACATCAAATAAGTCCTAAGAACTTTTTTTAATCTCAATTCACTACAAGAATGTAAACAAATAGCTTCCAAAAGTTAGCATCGGTAATATAACCCACTCTATAAGCGTGGGCTAGACAGACGTGAAAGAGAAAAAAATATTAAAAAATAAAAAATATCTTAAAATAACATGTTATAAGAAAAGAAAACTAAAATGTTACATATTAATTAATCAGATAACAAAATGAGAATTAAAATAAAATTGAAATTAAAATTTATATATCGAGGTGAGCTGTGTCACGAAAAGAGTATATTAAATTTAGAAAGTTTAATGAATGATAATGTATCAGCTTGATTAGTGGGTACAATAAATATTTAGATGAAATAATTAAAGCACAGGCGTCAGTTTCACCTATAGTTTCAATTTCTAATAAATTTTTTAATTAAAATTAAAAATTTTTGTCGATTTGACTGCCACAAAAATAAATTAGTGTTTAAATAAGAAAGGATTATAGTCCAAGGTTAGTTAATAAAATTTGAAACAAAATAGTGTAGCTCAAACGTTATTTTTTTCCCTCCCATTCACTCTTCCATTCTCGATTTCCCAACTTTAGCTCTCACCCTTTCTCCTTTCTTAGTGAATAGCATTACCCATCTACTATTTTCAGCACCTTCCATTCTCCCTTCCCATTCTTGATCTACAATTAGCCATTACCCATACCATTCATAGAGAGTCTACATTACCTTCTTTGTAAGCCACTGCAAAGGAGTCCCACCAAGACAGGAAAACTCTCTCTAACCTGCTTTAAGTTTTTCTCGCACCAGGGAACAAATAGTTGGTTACCCTGTGATAAAAAAAAGCAATGGCCACGGACATGACAACATGGATGAAGTCGATGAACCTCATCTTGAACTTGTCATTGCACGACATAGGCACGGTGGGGGAGAGAAGGCTTGAAGACGGAGAGGCCGCGTGTGGTGATGAGGCCGCGTGTTGTGATGAAGCCACAGTAGAGGGTTCTGTCAGGACCGTGGAAATTGTCGGTGAAGTGGAAGAAGAAGCAGGAGAGGGTTCTAATAAATATTATGACGTCGCTAGGGGTTTCCATTTCAGAATCACCTTCATGCTCAAAGGTAGAAGAATGACATCAAGGGGGCCAATACCAACATTGTCACAAGTTGAAGTGCTATGCAAGGGCATTAACAAGCGTTGTTGACTACCATAGCCTATCTTAACTTAGACTTTGAACCCTAACTGATACGGGTCAAGTGAATCATTTCTTGTTCAAGGTTAAGTTTAGTTCTTACATGCCGATTTATCATTATGTTTATAACACCCCTTTTGTTTATGGTTTCATTATCAGATTTTTGCCTTGTAAATAATCACTCTTTCATTTTGATTTTTCAATCTCTTTCCATGATTGTTTTGGTTTCCAAACCATCTACTCCTATTGGGATCATTATCAAAGAAGTAACTCGGGATGCTTACTTGATTGGAGATAACCAAGAAAGTGATAAAATTGTAATCTTGCATCCTTTATTTTCAATTGACAAGTGGGTTGCCTCTATATAAAATGAGGGCTTTGGGGGGAGCAATTGCACTTGTAGTTCATTTGAAGGAACCAAACATAGTTAGAGTAATCTTTGTTGAACAAAAATAATCACTTTTCAAGGAGGTTGATGTTCCCTAGGTATGATTTTTTTTAAATATTAAATTGGAAGCGAGGGCCATGCCCATACTATTATCAACACCTTTTTAAAGGTTGTGAAGTGTCAGAAAAATAAAGAGTCAGTTTTTTGAGTGGTTCACACTGTTGCTATTTTGAGTCCGATGGTGCAAAGCTTCCTCATGCAACGGGTATGCTGAAAACGGACGAACAATCCACTCATTAGCATCCATTTTCTTTGTTTGGGTGGGTTTAAGTGGGTGACACGTGTCACATCCTTAACACCGTTAACACCATACTAATGGAATAAACATAATGGTTACATATTTTAGAAAATATGGACGTAATTGAGACTAAAAAGAAATTTATGACCTATTTGAGATTTTGGTACAAAAACGTGAACCAATGAAGTATTTTAATATAAATTTTATTATAATAGGAAGCTGAACATACATGCATGTTGGGAGGAAGAATTCCTACCCAAAAATGGAACGGGAAAATGAATTAGAGCCCACACAAGTGCAACAATGGATTTAAAAATAGAAGAAAGATACCTTTAGTGCTCTTCACATGGAACACCTTAGTATCATTTTAAACATATAACTTTATGTTAAAGTTCAGTATGTAGCCAACTTGTAGCATATTTATATATATATATATATATATATATATATATATATATATATATATATATATATGTATATATATATATATATATATATATATGTATA
>Ga0099822_1007498_pt1 | contig 14099 bp, 3 predicted proteins | sample CowpeawhiteBW_FD_76839 | JGI IMG/M metagenome (GOLD analysis project Ga0099822, IMG submission 76839) | Root nodule microbial communities of legume samples collected from California USA - Cow pea white BW | ecosystem: Host-associated > Plants > Roots > Nodule | place: USA: California | collected... | reverse complement strand
ATAATATTTTTTTTTATTAACATACATCATTTTAACATAATTACATAAAGGTTATGATAAGATAAAAAATATATTGGAGATGAGAATGACTTTCATGACAAATGAAATAATTAAAAGAAAAAAAAATAGAAAAAAAATATATATATATATAGGAGTTACTTGATTAATTGTGAATATTTTAATAATTTAAACGAGAATGGAGATATGACGGGGACAAATATTATGGCGGGTATATGTACATCCTCATACCCATCCCCATACCCAACTGAAAAAGTCGGGGATTCCCCATACCCATACCCATACCCATACCCAGTCAATGCGGGGATTCCCCGTCAAAACGGGGACGGGTTCGGGCAATACGCACGGGGACGGGTTTATTTGCCATCTCTACGTGGCATAACTGTGAGGTGACACGTGTAAATTTTTTTAAAAGAATTCAAAAAAACCAGAAATTGACACGTGACGTTTACTTTAACACCGTCTGGTCAAACTAACGGTAAGGACTAAATTGAATCATTTTAAGAAAATGAAGACCAAATTGAGACGAAAAATAACTTGAAGACCAAACTGATATTATTTGATAAATAAAAGGACAAAAATAGTGATTTAACCTTTTTTTTTTTGTTGATGATGACCTTTTATTTCATTAATCTATAACTATATATAAAGATGATTCCCTCTTTTGTGTTCACATTTCATAATTCTAACTTTACCCTTTACAATGTAATTATTTGTTAAATTTTTAAAAATTAACAGTTACTTTTACAAGTTTTTATAAAACTATTTACTTATGTCCTTCTTCTTTTTTCACCTATTCATCAAAAATTATTTTTTTCATATTTACTTCATACATTTAACTTTATTTTAGATAAATATAATTTTATTTTTTTTATTAACTTAATAACGTTATAGTATCATCAACTACTAATATCATATCATATATATTTAAAAATGTGTACACATATGCGCTATCGCGCATGTGTATACGCTATTGTATATCAAAAATATGAACGGTTAGCTTCATTACGGAATTTTTCTTGTAACTTTTTTAACATTTAAAAAAACTTAAATTCGAGACTTAATTTGTGTAGAAAGAGCATAATATAACTTTTATGAACAATCAATTGATATTTTTGTTAGTTGCTATTATAACAAAGAGCAATTATTACAACTTTAGTTTCAGTTTTATTTTAATATATCACTTGTTATTTGGTTTCAATTTATGAAAAAAAATTATAATAAAACTCTTAAATATTAATCTTAGTGATAAAAAATTATTAATCACTGTAATAACGAATTTAAAAATTATCTTACAAAATAATAAATTATTGATTAAATAACTATAAACTTATAATTGGTCATTAATTAATTATAGACTAATTTAGAAACTAATTCTTTTACTAGTTAAAACCTACATATTTAATGTCTAGTAACAAATTTATAAACTAATTCTTTTGGTAGTCAAAACCTTAATAGCTATATTTTAGAAACCCCAATTTAATAATCAATTATAATTTTTTATTCATAATAACTATTATTTTAATAAAAAAAAATATTTTTCAAATTAGTATAAAAATGTCTCACTATATGATTAATGATTTTTATTATTAAAATTGGTTGTTAATAATAACATACTTTCTGGTGGTGAAATAATAATAAAAAAAAAAGTTAAATATGTTCTTGGTCTTTAACTCTTAGTGAAACTTAGAAGTAGTCTCTCTTCAAAACTTTGAACCAATCTAGTTTTTCAACGTTTGAATTTAGTCTTATTTAACAAAAGTTACAAGTTACAAGTTACAAAAGTTTGTAAGTTTATTTGACGTTTCAATTATATTTCGTTGTAATATGTTATTTTATTTATACCGTTTGACATATTTTTATTTTAAAATTATCTGAAAAACACATTTAAAACGCTAAATAAACATAAAAAAATATATTTAAAAAACTAAATACACGCATTTTAATCCTAAAAAAATGTTGAAATCTACTTAGTATTGCTTTTCACATTTAGTTGTATACAAATGGTACTAGTGTTGATAAAATTACTCGGTTGTTCAATGGGAGTGGTCCAAGCTAGTAAAATTTTAAACATTCTTGACGATAGCTACTAGTATTTTTAGTTCATATAATTTTTTAGAAATTTTATCTAGAATAATATATTATAGAGATAGAATAGAATAATGATATTTCTTAACGTATAGACGCAGAACTATTTTTATTGTACTGTTTTTCTTATAATCAATGGTACTCAATTTTGTCATTATTAAGAATGTCTAAAATCAAACTGGTCCAAAAGAAAATGTTAAACTAATGAAGAAAAAGTAATTAGGCCTGAAAAGTTTAAAATTGATCAAACAGTTTTTTCTTTGAATTTTTTATTTACCGTTTGCCTAACAACTATCACACATATATAATGTGTCTTAAATATTATTAAAGGCTAATTAGTCTATGTTAGAGATTAATTCATAATATAATAATATAAGTAGCAAAAATTAATCATAGAGAATAATTTAATTTTTGATTAACAAATTAATTATAAATTTTTATTACACATATCAATAATTTTATAAAATACTGTTTAAATAAGTTAATATAATAATTTTTTTCCAAATTAGTTGTTATTTAATGATTTTTTTAATGAAAATTTAATCAAAAATCAAACCATAATGAACCGTTAACACTTTAATTTTATGTTTTATAAATTCTTAAAATATTAATTTTCATATATATTATTGTGACTGGTTATCTTAAAAGTTGTCAAAATCCAACTTAATATATTTCTAAAAATAGGTAAGTATACCCATCAATGTGAATTATGATCATTAAATTCATTTTAAATGTATTTTATCTGTTTATATTTTTTCAAAAATAATTAATCATGTTTTCAATCTGCTTTTTGAATAAATACTAATTATATTAGTATTTAAAAATTAAATAAAATTTGCATATAACTTTATAAACTGCTTTGTCAAATGTAAAATTATTTTGAAATATATATAGTGGTGGATTAATTATTATTATTATTTTTAATTATATATATATATATATATATATATATATATTTGAAAATTTTTAAATTTTTAAATATAGATAGTATATTTTAAAAATTGATGAAAATTAAATTGTATGTGTTTTTTATTTCTTTTACAAAAACACAACATTTAATGTTAATAAATAATAAAACATAAAATCAAATATAATAAAAATAAAAATATTTAGACTTACTTATTTTTTTTGTCTTTTTTTGTCCAAAAATGTCAAATTGTGACAAAAAGAACTAGAGGACCAAATTGACATTTTTAGAAACAGAAACAAAAAAAGTAATTAAACCAAATATTTATTAAAATATTTTTTATTTTCTTTCTCAATGTCCTTTTAGTTTTTTTTACAAAATTGTACTCATGTCTCAATCTTTATGTTTTCGCTTTGTTGTTTGAAGAAAAAAAAAGTTAGACACAAACTCATTATTTTCATATCATTTGTAATTTATTCTCTATCTTTTTTGAAGAAAAAAAAGGAAACTTTCTCTTGTCTCGTTGGATAATAAAATATTAGTTTAATTGTTATTATTATTATTTTTTATCTCATAAGTCTTTGTATATTATTTTTTTATGAATATAAAATATAATATATTATGTATTTTTTCATAACCGATTTTTAATTGTGATTTGACTATAATATATTTTTCTTTTAATACTTACATTTCTCAAATTTTTATTAGATTATGATAAATTATTTTTTTAATATTTTGTATAAATAAAACGTATAATAATGAAGAATAAAATAATAGATTGATTATTTGGAAGTGATAGATAGAGGTGTCAATTTGACTCAGCCCACAGGGCTTGACCCTGACCCATGTGGGCTAGGGCCACACAGGGCTTGACCCTGACCCATGTGGGCTAGGGCCAAAAAAATCCACATTGAAAAAAAAACCCATAAAAGAAGTCCACAGGGCCAAAAATCCTATAAAAGCCTTGTGAGCCAGGACCAACCCATGGGCTATATTCCACATGAAAAATATATTATTTTTTAAAATTTATTATTATTTGTGGGACAAGTCGAACGAACCGGACAAGCACGACGTCCCGAAGAGGTCGAACAATCCAGACTTGCCCGATGATCTTGACAAGAACGACGACTCGAACGAGCCCGATGATCCAGACAAACTCAACGACCCGAACTGGCCCCAATGTAGTATTATTTGGGGGTGGGGCGCTAACCCACCTTAGTCCTAGCCCTAACCCACTAGAGAGGGGGGGCTGGGGCTGTTTTTGGCCCCCTCATTTGGGGGCCTCTAAAAAGAGGCTTTATGAATAGTGGATCAGGGTTGGCCCATGGGCTAGGGACCAAATTAAAACATCTAGATTCACATGAAATTTGTTATAACTTTTTAACAAATTAAATTTATTTGCAGACATTAATTTTGCCAAATTAGCTTGAAAGTTACCTATGAAATTAAAATTATAAGTGTTTAGTGTTTCACTTGGATTTAAATTTTGCGGGGAATGTGTCTTACAGTTTTTTTTTTTTTTTTACATAATTTTTTTAATTCTCTTCCAAGAATTTTTTGTGTTCGAATAGAGAATTTCACAACTTATAACATTAAAATGTATTAAATTTGATGATTCGATTTCTTTTCAAATTGTTTTACAATTTATAACACATTCAAATGTATTGAATTTGAAATTATATCATTTGAAAGTGTTTTATTTTTCAAATCTTTAGTCGTATAAGACAATTCAAATTTAGTAAATTTTAATTTTCTTATTTCTATAAATTATTTCAATTACCATTAAATTTAAACAATTACTTAAATATCAAATAATTGTTAAAAATAAAGTAAAAAACATAAATATTGGTAATCTCTTTATAGTTTGTATTGGTTGATTCTATTTTGTTGTCAAAATTCTTCAAGATTTTTTTTCACTATATTTGCAAAACTTTTTCTCAATTTAAGTTAAACAAAATTATTTTTAAGTTATGAAATGTTGCATCAAGTTAGGCAAATATCACCTCGTTAGACTCAAGCAAGGTTAGGCTAAGTTAGCATGAGTCAGAGTCAAGCCAAGTCAACTGGAACTATAGTCGAGTTGAGTTTGTTTAGGCCTAAGTTGAACCAAAAAGGCTCGAGCCCCAATTGAGCCAAAGGGTTCCAAGCCCAAATCAAGCCATGTTGGTCTAGGTCCAAGTCAAGCTAAGTTAGTCCAAGCTTAAGTCTAGCAAAGTTGGCCTAAATCTAAATCAAGTTGATTAGTCCAAACTCAGGTCATCCTAAGATGGTCCAGACTTAGATTGAGTTGAGTTATGGCAAGCCCACGTCTGGTCGAGTTAAGGTTAGTCCATGTTCATCTGGCTCGAAGTTGACTCATGTTTAGTTAAGTTAGACTAGGCCTAGATGGGTCCTAGTTCGATCAAGCCTTGGTCAAACCAAGTCACCCTAGACCCAGGTCAAGTTGGGTTGGCCTAGACCCCATGTCGAGTTATGTCGACTTGAACTTGATCAAGTCGATTTAGTCTGTGTTGGTCAAGTATAGTCAATTTGGCCTCAGGTATACCTGGGTTTAAGTCAAGTTGAGTTGTGACAAAATCACATTTAGGCGAGTTGGACTATACTCATATTGAGTTAAGTTTGGTACTGTCCACCCTGAGTTAGATTTGGGTAGCCCGTTGTGCCAACTCTAATCAGGATAGCAAGTTCCACCGTTACGAAAATCCATGCTAGCTTTGCCGAAAACCAACAAAGATCACACGCATGTCATAAAAAATCTTAGCTACCAAGCTCTCACTATCACCAGAGAGAATAACCGGTCATCGATAAAAATAACATCCATAACCAAAATAATAAGAATACTTTCATTTCTCCATTATGATACTCAAAACACTTCCCTCAATACACGTTCATGCGACTCCAAGTTATTTTGTGAAATTATGGTGATAATTTTCTAGGATAGAAAGTTATCACTTCTCAGTTATAATATTAAATCCTTAATATTGTTGGACAAAACATGTTAAGAACACAAAATTAAATTGTCTGAGGCGTGATTGATCAATGTCATTAAGGATTTATTCGCTTTGTATGCACAAATCTCTCATGATACAATAGAAATATTTTGAGAATTTGAGGAATTCGAAACTTGCGAGCACAACTCTTTAAAGAGTGGTAGAAATAACTGAGGATTTTAGAAGAGGAAGAAAATAGAGTTTGAGAAAAGAACGATAAATGAGATTGTGTTCTCTCTCATGGAAGGAGAGGGAGCATCATTTATAGGAAGATACCCATGGGGTGAAAACCACACCATAACGTGAAAATACTTGTATGTTCAAGAAACCATCCAATATTGAAGGAATTGTCCAATAAAGTCACACTACAAGACGGAAGACACGATTGATTTCAATCCCAGTTTGTTGCGACTTTTGCAATACACATTTCACAACAATATATGGTATCAAATTGATTACGAGATTATGCTTAATGAATTGTGAACTGAATAAAATGTCATTTCACTATTAGTATTGATTTCACTTTGTAATGCTTGATGCATTGTGACAGTGATGTTATGTTAATGTATCAATCACTCTTGTTCATGTATCCATACCTTAACTTTCTCGGCATGGATTCTGAATCCCACCCAATAAGAGAGGAAGGTTCCCTTATTTTTTTTCATCAAGGATCAAAGAGTGAAGCTATATACCTACCCATAAAAGGATTATGAAAATGAATGCGTAGAAAATTTTCAATCTTTTATTATTGTGATGGAATGACACTACTAAGACAGAAGTTCATGCAATGAGAGAAGTGCCTACTTTTTTTTTTAAATGTAGAAATTATATTAAAATAAAAAATATTAAAGAAAAATAAACGCGTTGCAAAAGGATCAACATGCAATTAGAGTGATAGAGTATGATATTAAAGACCAGTCCAGATCTTTTACTAATTTTTTAGATATTGTTCTCTATTAAACATTAATAATACACTGTATTAATATTTTAAATATTTTTTTAATATATTTTAAAATATTTAAATTGGTGGTAATTAATATATTATAGAGATACAATAGACTAACCACACAACAACAAAAAAACATAAGAGAATCCACATTGGATTAAAGAGACTTCAATTTGATGATTCCATTCTTTTTTTTTAATCATATTAATGTCCCTTACTCTGTAGCGTCTTTTGATGAATTCTTATATATTATATATTATATAATGTTTTCATATTACACCTTGTACATTATATTTTTCGCAAGTTGAGAGGATTGTCCCTATTTAAAATAATCATGAGTTATTTTCAACAACTGATGAGTTCTTTACTAATAGAATACCTATTAGTCATTGTTAGATAACATCTTATTAGAATAAACATTGAATGTTGACAGTACATTAGTTGACTTGAAAATTGTAAAATTACATTATTTCCAAATAGATATTGATGGCCTAATTGAGCCATGATGAAATAAAAATAGGTGGAGTTATCCTACATTTTTATGATAGTTGAATAATTTTGTTTTTTTTATTCAAGAAAATATTTTTAGTTGGAGAAATAAAGTTATGATATCGAATAATTTTCATATTATTCGTGATGATATATAATATTAACTTATCTGTAATATTGTTCATATTAATCTTTCTAATATTATTAAGTACAATACAAGAAAATTAATTCTCGACGTTATTTTTATAAAATAAATATTCAAAGAATATACTTGTCCATAACAACACCAAGTTATTCATAAAGATACTTATATTGTTGTGAATCGGTTTAAAAACTTAAAATGTTAATGATAAATTAATAATAAACATTACTTTATCCCTCACACGAGATGAAAAACATTGTTTTTTTAATTTTAAATTTAGTTATGAAAATTTTTTAACACACTATTTTATTGTCTTTATTATTTTTTATATCAGGTAGAGTAAAGGATTTTTCTGCTCTTATCGACACAAAAGTTGGCAAGAAATATTTACAAGAAACATAATTTTGATTAAAACTAAACCATTAGAGTCTCGTCCATTCCTAAGATCCTAAGGAACAAGATTAGATTAGCAAATGCCTCATTACAGTTACAAAAATCACTCTAATAATAATCTCATCTATTATCTTTATGCATTTTATATCTACTTACAGTGACAAACCTATATATAATTAAATGTTGGTAATGTTTTCTCATTTTATTAAAATCATTATTAAATATTTAGAAAAAAAATATTTTGACTCTCCTAATTTTACTCGTTTATTTCTTTAAAAGATTGATTGATACTTTTATAAAATTGCATGATAATAACTATTATTAATTTATATTATTTGAAAACTAAATTATTACACTGACTTAGATTCTTAAGTTCTCTACTCACTATAGAAGAATGATAGGTCCCAAAAATACCAAGTTGGAAATACTTGTTGGAGATGGTCACTGATTAAGATAGCCACCAATTAATTTTGCCATACACTTGATCATTAAAAACAAATTTATATTAAATGCATTTTAAACATATTTACAAAAAAATAAGAATAAAATTTAAAAAATCACCAAAACATTTTCATATATATTTAAAGTTAACAATACTTATATATACTAATTTTGTTATTTTAAATATATATTATTAATTTAATATTAAAAATGTTGTATGTTCATAATATCTAGAAGATCAAATTTACATAATTGGATATTGTAAGAAAAAAAATTATACAGTACATATGATACCTAGAATGAAATTATATTATGAAAACATATTTTATAGAATATATATACACGAACATCATTAATTATATTAAATATTTAAAAGCTTAAGTTTACTTCAGGTCTTACTATATTTGTTAGTTAATGTAAATTAATAGATTTTGATCCTGGTTCTAAGATTCTTTTAAATTTTTTTATAAAATTTAAAATAATGTTCTAAATTTTACAAAATATGTGATTTTGGTTTTACTTTTTAAAATTTTGATATTCTCTTAAAATTTTAAATAAATAATTTTGATTCGTAATATTTATATTAAGATGTGTGTTTGGTTGTGCGTTAATATATAATTGATTTTTCAATACAAAATCATATATATTCTGTTTTAAAATCAATTTAAAATTAAAAAATTTCCTTACATTGGGAAGCAAATTATATCAGTTCCTGTATTCATGAAATCAATTCAACGTATAATCGATTTTTGAACATGTTAGTTACCATACCAGTATGTATAACTCGGAATGGTTGTTTAAATTTTTTAATAAATATATATAAGTGGCTAATTACTATTTTACGATACTAAGAATAACCTAAATATGTTTTTTTAGCTTATATAAAATTAATAGATTTTGATTCTGTTTTTTTCTTACATGTTCATTTATATCAATATATAAAAAAAAAACTTTTTGGTGTTTATTTTCTTTTTTCATCTTTATCTTTCAAATCACCATTTCATCTAAATTTAATTGATTTTTAAATTTAACTATTTAAAAAAAACTTTTTTCCTAAATAAAATAAATAAAAATATATATAAATAAATAAAAATTATCTATAACTAAATTGTAAAATGATTTATATTAACTTCTAAATTATAATTTTATTTTATTTTTTATCATAAAAAAGTGGGAAAAAAATGAACACAATGCGTGTCAACGTATTTTCCCTAATTTTGTTTTTTATATCTTGTAAAGTGTGTGATTTTTAGTTTAGTCTTTTTTTTATTCCTTTAAATTTTAAATAAATGTTTTTAATTCATAATGTTAATATTAAGATAGATGAATAATATAATCTCAGATGTATTCTTTTAATTAATTATATTATTTACTATATTAGTATGTATCACTTGAAACGTATTGGTTAATTTATTTTGGCTTAAATACATTTTTGTTCTCATTTTCGTTTGTTGCGGATGGTCCTCATTTTGACAGAATGTTTAAAATGGTCATCTTTTTACCGAATATTTAAAATGGTCATCATTTTCGCAATCCGTGTTTTATTTGGTCATTTTCTGTAACGTCGTTTAAATCATTAACGCAACATTGTACAGGTGGCACAATATGTATTAGGGTGTTTTATTTAACGGCGTTACAGAAAAAGACCAAATAAAACATGAATTGCGAAAATGATGATCATTTTAAATATTCGGTAAGAATGAAGACCATTTTAAACATTTTGTCAACATGAGGACCATCCGCAACCAACACTACGAAAATGAGGATCAATAAGGTATTTAAGCCATTTATTTTTTATTGAGAAAATAAGTAGTTAATTACTACCACATAATTACTACCAATACTGCAAATATATCTAACTCATTAATATTATAACGAAATGTTAGGTAGCTTACATTTAAAAAATAAAGTCAACTGCATTTAATTTTTTAATTAGTAACTAAGATTACTTTACGTTTAAATCAAGTTGTATAATCTAACTATGTCATCACAAGGCTATCGTACTTGTTAAAATTTATTGTTTTGAAAATTATATAATGTTAACTTCCATATTTAAAAAAAAAATTAAAGTGTTTTCATCAATTATAATAAATATGAACCATAAATATAAACCTACTTTTAGGTGTACTTATTTTGTTAAGTCTCTTATATACATAGTCTATTTGGACATTTAATTTTATTAGGATAGTTCAATTTTTTTAGAAAATACAAAATGTTTTATAACATGTATTTTTTAATAAGAATTTTCGAAAGAAATTAAATTTGTATAACTTCATCGAAAGAAATTGAAATTTTTAATAATTTTATTAAGGTAATTGTATTGTTTAAAATTGTAACATTTCATTTGAAAACTAAAATTTTAAAATTCTCTATGTTTCCAAATTCATTTTTTTTCTCAACTCAATTTTGATTTTGAACGTCCACAATTTAACCAATGATTATTTTTTGCTTCACGTCGACTCATGATTTTAACAGAAATTATTTTTGTGGTTCAAGTTGTTTGAATATATTTTTTAGATATTTTTACTTCTTGATCAATATGAACCAGATATGTTTCCAACATTTTTATCACTTTTCCTTGTCTTAATGTTTTAAAAGATTGTCTCAATGTTTTAAAAGATCAGTGTGATTTGTTGTTTGTCACGTTAAAAAATACTTAATATTATTGAATGAGGAGTTGTGCACTCATGCATTTCTCAAATATGAGAACCTAACAGAAATAAAATTTAAAATAGGAATGAAAATCAGAATAACATTATAATTTAGGAACATAAAACATAATTAACCATTTTTTTTATCATCAAAACAAAGATGTTATTTTTGGTTAATAGTTGAGGAACATATTTTTCCTAGTGTTAACTTAAAAACTTTTACCATAATGGACATCCTCGAATTACATCTTTCATTTGTCACCACATAAAAATAATTATTAGAAAATATAAAAAATTAAAGAATATTAAACATGGGTGAGCACACCAAACCTATAATAAAGTAATATCACAATAACAAAAAACATATTTTTCATGACATACCTATTATAAAATAAATTCAAACTAATATATGTAGTGATATTACTCTGTTCCAAAATTCGCTAACTTACACTAATTTAAATGTTGTTGCATGTATGCAAACATCTATATTATCTTCCCTTAAGGAACCAATGAATTGTCCTCTCACAACAAAAAAAAAATAAAAATCACAAACTAAAGAAAAGTCATATTCCAGGCAAAATCTCCTTGAATTAAAACTCAATCAAGCCTTACTTGATAACAAATTTAAAATATTATGTGAAAAAATGTTTGAATAAATAATTAAAAAAATAGAAATTTAAAAAAGTCATTCGTTTTTTTTTAACAATTTAGAAATAATTCAAACTAATATAAATAATGATATTAACAATTTAAATTATATTGTAATTTTTTTAATTTGTCTTATTTTTTATATTTTCCTTTTAGGTTAGTTTTAAGTAGTTGGTTATATTTCAATCGAGTTCCATCGGTTGAAATTTCTTTTACTAATGTTGACTAGGTTAGTTACTAAAATTTTCTTTTTCATCATATAGGTAGTGTGATGAAATAGATGTAATGTGAGAATGAAGAAGGTGATTTTTTTTTTTACTGCTATGTTTGATGTTGAATTATAAGACTATAACATTTATTACAATAGAAAGCTATATATTTAGGAATGCATATATGCACTCACAAATCAACATTCCCATTCATTGGTCAAAAAAACTTGAGTGTGTGTTAGCCATGTCAGAAACATCTTCAATCACTAAGACAAGGTCAGAGGTGTGGAGAACACGTGTAGGGTCTGCACTACGAACCACCTTGGCATGCACCATAGCAGGTTGCACATACCTTTATGGTCCTGCACCACTCCGACGCTACCTTACATACCCAGCTTTCACATATTCAACCACGCTCCTCATAGTGTCTGATGCTACGCTCGGTGACACGCTACGAGGTTGCTGGCACGTGCTTTGCGCCAGCATCCAGGTCATGATACTCTCCCTCCTCGCTCTGCACCTGGTTGGACCCCAAAACTTCACCAGTCTAGTGGCGGCACTCGCCATGGCAGTTTCTGCATTTCTCGTTGCGTTGCCCGTTGAATCCACGCACTTGGTGACGAAGCAGATAGCGTTTGGACAACTGGTGAATGTTTATGTTAGGACTGTCATAGATGGTGCAGAAGAAAAAGTGGCCATGCACACAATTCATGTGGTGTGTTCCACCGCCCTCGGAGCTGTCGCTGCTGTTCTCGCCATGTTGCTTCCTTGCCCTTCCCCTCGCCTAGCCATCTCTCAGGTATTAACATTTCCACCAAGTTTGTATTTTCCCATGTGTTTTCTAATTTTCAAAGGTTATTAATTAGCGCTAAATTTAAATATATAACTTTTTTTATCTAATTCCTTAAAATTACAAGTACGGTCATCATTCCTTATTTTCAAGGAGTAATGTGCTTCATTAGCAAGGGACCAAGATAACTATATATGTAATTCTTAACATTAACTATATTTAATTTTTAACTAAGTTATCATTACAACATATTTTACAGTTTAACATAGTAAGTAAAAATCAGTTAACTAATTAATTGGAGGTTGAAAATCTTGAAAGAAGTAATTAATGTTCCCCGTGTACTTGAGGGCCTCTTTAAGCATTTATTGATACTTTTATTAATATATATACCACAAGTTAGCAAAACTAGAGATGACAATGAGATTTTTATTTACTTTTAAAGAAAAAAAAATCATTTTTGTCTTTATACTCGTATCCAACTTGGTATAACAATGTTTTATTACTAAAAAAATAAATTAAATAGTAACAAATTTTAGAGAGAAAAAAACTAGTCCCTATAATTAATGTCTAAAATTTGTCATTTTTTTTGGTATCGACATATATAACAAACACCCTTCTTTTTTAATTTCATCATTTAAATGTGACGTTATATATATGTATTTTACTTTTATTGGGACATCTAAAGTTACAAAGTCTGTGACATGATATGGAATTTGCTAGTTAAAAAATAAAATTATTTTATTGTATAATATATAATTTGTTATATTATACTGATTTAATTTTTGAATGACTTCTTTTAAGAATATTAACATAGATAATAGATTCTCCTTGTTGATTGATCAGAAAGAGTATTGAGGAGAAGTTGGATTAGCACCCAAAAAGTCAAACTTGTAATAAATTAAAGAAATCCATATACCAAACTAATCTTAATAGTGAGAATTCTCCAAAAATCTGGCATGGTAAGACTGAGCAATTACCCTACTTGAAAGTAAAAAGGGGAGTGAAAGAACAATGGACCCAACACTCCCCAAACTCATTAAAAATGTTGACAATCCTACAACATAGGAGCATTATTGGTTGTGTGTGCATGTTTCTACATGATATTTATGATTGGAAGAGAAAAATGTAATTTTCTATGAATAATAATAAACCCTCCACATATACAAGTTTAACCACATTATATACATCTAAACGAACAAGAAATAAGTCAACTTTTGTTTTATATAACTTCCTTTTCCCATTTCCATTTGTTTGTTATATATATATATATATATATATATATATATATATATATATATTTTATATTTATTTATAACAATCTTAATATCACACACAAAATTTATTATATTTTTTTAAATTATTATTTTTTTTTTTTTTTTTTTTTTTT
>Ga0099822_1007494_pt1 | contig 14103 bp, 15 predicted proteins | sample CowpeawhiteBW_FD_76839 | JGI IMG/M metagenome (GOLD analysis project Ga0099822, IMG submission 76839) | Root nodule microbial communities of legume samples collected from California USA - Cow pea white BW | ecosystem: Host-associated > Plants > Roots > Nodule | place: USA: California | collected... | reverse complement strand
TAAAAATATATATATATATATATATATATATATATATATATATATATATATATATATATATATATATATATATATCAAAGTACACCAAAACAAATGGGTTATAATTGATACATTTCTCCAAAAGATTATATACATAATCACCTAAGTTAACTACTACTTTAGGCCTTTAGAGACCTTCCCCAACTCTCATACTACTACAACCACTTTTGTCATCCTCTGATCATGTATTAAGGAGAAAACAAAACAAACACAAAAGAAAAGAATGTAAGGGTAAGCTAAGGTATAAAGAAAAACTTAAGGTGTTTTAAAAGTGTATACACATAAAAATAATTTTATACTTTTATCTAAGATACAATCAACCCTTAGCTCAACTTTCGTCATCCCTCCATATACTTCAACATAATGGCTCATTCAAATAATTATTCATTACATAAACCAACCCAAAAGTATAAACAATTTACGATCATCAAATAAACACCAGGTATCAGCCCACATGGCTTAGCCCAATGGCACAAACAACTATCGACCCAAAGTGGCTCAAATGATAAAATGAATCTAGACTCTACTTCCAAAAGACTAATGTATTGAATAGACTTGTAAGACTTTGCACATGTAATACTTACTATCAATTTCTTCCTATTAAAATTGTATCGAAAGAAAATCAATATTCTTTAGGTCATGACAAGGTTAACTTCTTTTTTCTCTAAGCATGATATTCTTTCATATCATATTTAACTCTGACCACCTAGATATCTTTCTCTGTGTGAGTTGAATACTAATAAAGTCAGCATAGTTTCACTCTCAGAATCCCTTTTCAATACACTTTAACATACAAACAATAATAGTATCTTCCCTTGAAAATAACTACTTTAACTCAGACCTCACAATATCAAGCCAACTCTAATAATTCACAAGATTCTATATTTACAAACCATAATCATAAACAAAAATCGCTTAGCACAATAGATCCACCACCCAACGCTTATCGTCCAACGCCCGCTCCACTGCAACTATAGCGCCTAGCATCACACAAGTCAAACCCAACACCCACTCCACTGCAACTATGGTGCCCAGCGAAACACAAGTCACACCCAGCGGTAATAAGTCAAAGGTTGGTCTTTTAAAAAATTTCAAAGTGGTGCACAATGGTCAAATCCTAGCACCGAGTGGTGCACACAAAATATGAAGGAGCATGCCTTTGCAGATTTCGATAGTTATCACATATACTTCTTTCAGTTCTTCTCGGTTCAAATTAAAACAAACATATCAACTTCATTCAAACAAGCACACTCAAACATTATCTACCAATCTCACAAACATTTCTTTTATGCGTAAAACAATCTAAAGAAGTTTAGTCATATCAAAACACCATAATAAGAATCTTAACCTTAGCAAATATCTCATAACAAATCTTTCATATCAGACACACTAAGTTTCAATCAATATAAAAACAAGAATTTAGTGCAATATATCATTTTAATACATACATGCATACTAAAATTATATCTATCAATATCATATATATAATCTAACACTCTTTATCATATCAAAATACATTAAAAAATCACTTGAGGGACCGAAGGTTGTAATCCACAAATCACTTGAGGGCTTCGGACGGTTGATCTCGGGTTGTTCTTCTATTGCTTCCAAAGGAATCCAGGGGCGGAGCAAGGGACTTGCAAAAGACACTCTGATGCCTAAGTCAGCACTGGTGATGTCAGAGTATCAGAATAATTTAATGCCTAATCAATGCATTGAACAGTGTGCTATTTATACCTTTTTTACCTGTGGGTCCTACCTGGGATGGGCTTTCTGGCCCAATATTCCCTTTTTGGCTATTCTTGGATCCAATGCTAAGGGGGAAATTACCAAGAGATCCTTCAGGGGTTGGCGGTATTCGGCACTCGGTCATGAGGATCTCTATGGGTGGATGATCTCATCTTGTTTGTCGGAATGGCTATGTCACAGATCTGGACTGTCTTGGGGAGGGATACTCGTAGTGCAGGATAGGCCGCCATCAGGAGGGTCGTCAAAGGCTGCGTACTTTGGGAGGTTGTCTGTTGTGAGTATGCGGGCACCGATCTTGCTGAGGGTCGTGCTCTTTAGGGAGGGTGTTTGGTGTGATGTATGCGTCCACATGTTTGGCTGAGGGTCGTGCTCTTTAGGGAAGGTGTTTGGTGTGATGTATGCGACTATTGGGACCTTTGTCGAGTAAGCGGCTCTGAGGCTTTGTTGGAGGTCGCATACTAGGGGGTGGGATCCTCCAGAGCGGGAGGTGATGTGGGCGGTCATTGGGCTTGCTGGATGCTATATGAATCGGGAGGGACTCTGTTAAGGTAGGCGGCCAGCGGGTGTGTCTAGTGCCTTGTACTTAGGCATGGTTGGGACATCAGCCTCCCAGTCTTGAGGAGATAGTGACGTAAAGACTTAACGGGTGGTGACGTTTTTGAAATTTTCATTTGCGGACTATGGCCGTGTATCCCATGGATATACCAGCCTCCCAGTCTTGAGGAAGCGAAGTGACGTAGAGACTTATCGGATGGCGGTGGTGAGTGCCTGATGCGGATGGGCCGCTATGCTTTGTTGTTTCGGTGAGGTTGTGGAGACTTATCGGATGGTGGTGGTGAGTGCTTGATGCGGATGGGCCGCTATGCTTTGCTGTTTTGGTAAGGTTGTGGTTAAGTAGGAGCTTGTGGGTGGCTGTCAGAAGGTGCAACTAAGGTGTCAGGGTGCATTGAAGTGATGTGACGTTTGGGTTGCACTGTTCTACACCAGGGTGTGTTTTTCGAAGTGGTTTGGGCCTTAGGCTTGTATTGTTTCGTGCGGGATCTGAAAGGGTGCGTGGTTAGTATTTAAGGCTCATGGGTGGGGGTTGGTTCACACTTGCATTTTGCGCCTTGATTTCGCTAAGAGGGATAACGGCTTAAGATTAGAGATATTTGCGTGAAGTTGCCGTGTTGTTTCTGCGAAGGTATGTCGTCTTTTTCTCATGGTTCTAATTTCGGGGAGTCTGATGCGAGTTATGGAGAGTTAAGGCTGGAGTTTCTTAGTAGTTCGTTTGAGTCGCTGCGTGTTGAGGTGGAGCGGGAAATGCGTGAAGATCCGCCTAATGAGCATGTCGAGTCCTTATGGCCGAAGCGGGACAGGTATGGTTAGGTGGCCGAAGGTGTGAGGAATTGTTCCTCGAAGTATAGGTGGTCTCGGCTGCTTAAATCTTGGTTGAATTGCATATACCTTTTTGAACGGGGTTTTGATCCGGACAGTATGCGTGTGGAGCGGGTGAGTGCCGTGGAGTGCGTCTACCATGGTAGAGAGGGTGCGACGTCCGACTTCTTTTATGTATATTCATGCATGTTTGTGAAGTTGCACGTTCATCTTCCTTTCGACGATTTCACGATGGGCGTCCTTCGGTTATTGAACGTGGTGCCTACCCAGTTATATCCAAATAGCTGGGGTAGTTTGTAAGCTTTCAAGTTGTTGTGCAAGGCACTTACCTTGGAATCGACTGCCGAGAGTTTCTTGTATTTTTATGTGACCAGACCGAGGGAGCCGTGTAGTTGGATTTCGCTCGTGGGTAGACCTAAGAGTTGCGTGTTGGATGGGTTCACGCAATCTTTCAAGAATTTCAAGGACTGGTTTTTTCGTGTGAGCATGGAGGCGGGTAGGCGACCGTGGTATTTGGATGAGGGGGGTGCGACGAGATTTCCGCTGTATTGGACGGGTTCGCCTACAAAGTTGGAGTTGGTGGCGAAGGAGGCACTGGATGCGGCTAGTAGGCGGGTTGTCGATGTGTTGGAGAGATTGTCGCCCAGGGCCCCTGGGAAGTGGATTGTGTGTTGTTATTTGACCGATGATCCAGGGCGGGATGTTTGTGGTATGTTTTCTTGTAGCCGTACTGGTTCACGTGTTAGACTAATCTGAATATGTTGCTTTTTTGTAGGTGTGATGGCTCATTATGCTAAAAAGGTAGGGGCTTCAGAGGATTTGTTTGCCAAGATTAGGGATCAGTTGGCGGCTTCTTCGAAGGGGGGGGTTCTTCTTCGTGTGTGATGCATTTGAGCAAAGGTCTGGTGAAGCCTCTCCTGAATAGTTCTCCTCCAATTAAAGTGTAACGTGTCGCTTTCCGAGCCCATCCCTTGTCTTCGTTTGTTGGGGTGGTTCCTTCTTCTAGGTACTCGACAAAGGGTTCCATCTAGGTGCCAGTTGTGGTTACGTTAAGGCATTGATTATTTTGTTCGATGGAGGGTATGCTGAGGGTGTACTGCAATAGTGACTTGTGGCGCACCTTCTTCTTAGTGTTGGCGAGTTTGGAGAGGATATCAGCTCTGGTATTGTTACTTCTGGGGACATGTTTGATTTTGAAGGTTTCGAAGTGTTCGATGAGGGTTGTTACCGTGTGGTAGTACTGCGAGAGCATGGTGTCCTTGACCTGGTATTCGCCGTTGAGGTGTCCCATTGTGAGTTTGGAGTATGTTTTCACAGTAGTTTTTTGGCACCGACTCGCGTGCTAGATTGAGGTCGGCTATTATAGCTTCGTATTCAGCTTGATTGTTTGAAGTTTTGAAATTGAAGCGGAGGGATTGCTCAATGAGGATGTCACCGGGGCCTTCCAATACTATTCCTGCGCCGGCGCCTTGGGGGTTTGAAGAGCCATCTACATGCATTGTCCACCAAGTGTCCTGGGTGGGGGTTGGTCTTAAAGGTCGTTGGTGAAGTCTGCTAAGCATTATGCTTTGATGGGTCCGTGTGGTTCATATCAGATATTGAATTCTGACAATTCGATGGCCCAAGAAGATAGACGGCCTGCCAAATCTGGTTTTTGGAGGATTTTTTGTACAGGGTGGTTTGTTTTGACGATGACTGTGTGGGATTGAAAGTATGGGCGTAGTCGGCGAGCTGCTGTTATTAGTGCAAGGGCTACCTTTTCTATCATTTGATATTGTGTTTCTGGATCTTGGAGGATGCGACTTGTGAAGTATATGGGCTGTTGGGTGTTGTCTTTCTCTTGAACGAGCGCAGAGCTGACGACGTTCATTGATGCTGCTATGTACATCACGAGGGGGAGGACGAGATCTAGTTTGGTAAAAATCGGGTGGGTGGTGAGTAGCCGTTTTAAATTGTTGAAGTTCTGTTCGCAAGTCCCGTCCCAGGCGAACTTGGCTGATTTCTTTAGTAGCTTGATCATTGGTTTGGTTTTGTACGCTAACTTTGGGAGAAAGCTTGAGATGGCGGTTAGCCTGCCCACTAGTCGCTGCACTTCTTTGACGTTTATGGGACTTCTCATGTCGATTATTGCTTGGCATTTTTCAAGGTTGGCCTCGATCCCGCGTTGTCTTCTACTTTCTTCGAGATTCCTCTTCTTTTGGGAGACAGGTTTGGCATTGAGAAAGACGGATAACTTGTGGGAGGCTACTTTGGGGTGTATGCCGGGGAGGTCTGCTGCGGACCAGGCAAAAAGGTCGACGTTCCGTTTAAGGATTTGTTCGATGTGGTGCTCCTCTCATCAGGAAGGGTGGTGCCAATTTGGAGGAATCGATTCTGCTGGGGGGATGAGTTCTGCCTGCAGGACCTCGTCTAGTATGCGAGATCTGGGTGCATTCAAGAGAGCGTAATTGGAGAACTTAACGGGCCTTCGCTCCATAGGACGATTTTGTTCACGCGGGGGAGGTTCTTTGTTAGGCCTCCTGATGTCGGCTCGCACCGGGGGAGTCTGAGCGTTGCTTTGGTATCGTCTCATGTCTTCGATTCTGATAAACATGGCTGCTCTTTTCCTAAGCTCCTGCATGCTTAGGAGGGCGCATTGCCAACTCATCAGCGAAGGGTCCTGGCCTAAGGGAGGTCATCATATACATTAAAATGAGATTGGGGGTAAGGTCCTTGATTTTCATGGCGATGGGTGGATGATCTCATCTTGTTGGCCGAAATGACTATGTCACGGATCTGGACTGTCTTGGGGAGGGATACTCGTAGTGCGGGATAGGCCGCCATCAGGAGGGTCGTCAAAGGCCGCGTACTTTGGGAGGTTGTCTGTTGTGAGTATGCGGGCACCGGTCTTGCTCTTTAGGGAGGGTGTTTGGTGTGATGTATGCGTCCACAGGTTTGGCTGAGGGTCGTGCTCTTTAGGGAGGGTGTTTGGTGTGATGTATGCGGCTATTGGGACCTTTGTCGAGTAAGCGACTCTGAGGCTTTGCTGGAGGCCGCATACTAGGGGGTGGGATCCTCTAGAGCGGGAGGTGATGTGGGCGGTCATTGGGCTTGCTGGATGCTATATGATCCGGGGGGGACTCTGTTAAGGTAGGCGGTTAGCGGGTGTGTCTGGTGCCGTGTACCTAGGCATGGTTGGGACAATACAAATATCACATAGAATTTCACATACATCAGATCACTAAATTGTTATTCTTTATAGGTATTAAAGCCAAACCATAACCCAACCCAAATTAACCTCCAAACACTTCTACATATTTCTAATCTATCAATCACAAACACAATTAATCTAATATTTCACAATCACAATACATGTATCTTAGATTTTTATTCATATCATTATAAATACAAATCATAAATACAAGAAATGATTAGTTTCCCTTAACTCAAAATATTAATCCCTTAAAGTCCAACTCTTATTGACAAACTCCTCAAGGTTGACCGCTATTTAGAATTGCTCCCATTATCACCTTAACCTTCGGTAATATGGCACTACCACAGAAACCCTCACGAAAACCTACTATATTCTGGTTGACCAAAAAGAGAATCCCCTCTTCTTCATTACTCAAATGTAGAGGTACGATCCTTCATCATTTCATTCGCCCGAGCAACCCTTCGACCAACGTACACCTTTAGACTGTAACAACTACATTAATGAGCAGCGAGGACAAACAATTGTGATGAGCGACAACGTTCGGTTTGGCCAATCTCCATCTCCTCCCTCGAATGGTATTAGGGCTCCATTTACTTCCTCGTTTTCACGGACTCCAACACCAACCACAACTCTAATGACCTCGATCTCTTTTCTCTCACCGACATTATTGAAGCTCAAAATCCTTGAACCATGGAGACCCAAAGAGTGTGATAAAAGAGATTGCAAGGAGACGAAGGAAAATCAAATGCCCAAAGGGAAACAAGTGCATAGCATTATCCTTTGTCTCTAAAATGCTAAAAAAAGGGTTTGGAGAGGAAGATTGGAAAGGGGATGAATCTGTGTGGGTATTGGAAGAATAAGAAAAAAAAATACAAGATAAAGGATGTAACATCTCATTTAATAATATAAACCATTAAATAGAACATCTCATTACTGATAATCATAAAGCATTTAGAGACTAACAGAAAAACACAATATTACAATCATCCCATGATAGATAAACTGAAAACATCATATTTACACATCTCTAAGCGATGAAATTAGAGGTTTTCAAAAGATATATGTAAAACATATCTCAAAAATGTATATACATAAATATGTACAGTACAGGCATCTAAGGAGATCATCTAAACAACCCCATCATCTCTCCTTGATACAGATCCAGCCATAGAATCCTTAATTGCTCACACCATTTAAGTGATCATTGCAAGAAAGAAAATACCAGAAAAACAAACACAAATGAAATGGTAAGCAAATTTCTATAAAGACACTTATATAGAATTAGGGAAATTAAAGATCACTCACAACCAATTTTGAAATCATTAGCATTCTAACTCATACAAGGACTCCAAACAACGACTCAATGATCCGGATCCATGTCTTTAATATAGGGTACACAAAAGGCGTGCACTTGTGATGGTTTTTAGACTTCGAGAAGTACCGAACACAAGGGGTCATCACCTAACCATACAAGGTTAATCCTTTCAAACCTATGACCAAAGAACAAGTCCATAGGTTAGGATCTCCTACCACTCTCACCACATAATTCATTCTCCTCTATATGAGTGTGAATAATTACTAGAGTTTAGGATACCTCTTACCAGTCATCTCCCATACCAAGACATACACTATTATCAATCAACACTAGGGATTTCCCATGAAATTCCCCATTTTCAACATGTTCAATAATAACAATTATAACATATTCAGTTCATACTTTAATGAATTTCACAACCATACCTCATATAATTCATATCAGAAATAAAAAATGCATCAAACCAGTCAAGTAACTAAAACAGAGCACCAGTGCTTAGCACTCATGCTAGTGCTAAACACCATTCGCCTCGCATTTTTGTGCATTAAGCGGTAAAATTGGCGCTCAACGTCAATTAATTAAAATACCTCCAGACCTGTAGAGGTTCCCAGTGCTCGGGCATCGCTCAACAGCGCTAAGCGTCATTCACCTCACATTTTTAGGCGCTAAGCGGTGGAACTGACGCTCAGCCTCACACTAGAAAACAACACATTCATTTGTTTGGGGATTTTTGAGACATTTGGACCTGGTTCATGACTCTATTTCGTACCCTTACTTCGACCAATTGTATGACAGGCTCTAAATTTGTAGCAAATGGTACCAATTAGATTCATGACTCTAGTTCCAATTTACCAATCATCTCCAAATTTAACAATGCATATAGGTTTCAATTAATCAATCAGAATTTCAGTATTTAATCAACATAATCATGCATAATTCAGTTCAATGATACAATTCCAATCATCCATTTATCACTTCACAAATAATTAAACACACAATTCACTGACTCTAAACACATTTAGCTTCCCTTACCTAAAATTAAAACTCTACCGACCCAAAAGTACAAAACCCTCCTTTAAGCTCACGGAGTTCACAGTTCAACCTAGAAACCACATAATTATGACCAGGGAGCAAAATCAGAACCACTGATCAAGAAGAAATCAAAGAGAGGACTCAGATAACACCTATGGTCTAAAATTCTACCACACACGTTGAATCAAAACCAAAAGAAAGAAAAGATGAATGTGATGATGTGTACAAATGCAAAGGTTTTTTCCCTCATTGCCATAGGTCTCACATCCAACATATTTAAATAATATATTATATGACACAAAGTTATAATAGAAGAATTTTAGGATACGACCATTAGGATTGAAATTGACTCTATTATAAAAATAGTTGAACTTTAGTAGACTTGGCTAAAGCACCAACATTAATTGGTTGTAAGAAGATCTAAGAAAAAGTATCACCATCGAGGATCCATAGAAAAATATAAGGTAATGTTAGTGGTAAAATGATTTATACAAAAATACAACATAGATTACTTTGATACCCTTGTTCCACTTACTAGGATATCCTATATTTAGTGTTGTTAGGTTTAACATTTATCCAAAATGGATGTAAAGCCTGACATGCTAGTTTTTAATACATGAAATGACACAGTTTTAAAAACAAAATTATTTATGGGATCTAATTTTGAAATGAAAGAAATGAGTGATACAAGTGTAATTTTAGTTGTTACACTCGTACAAAGGGAGATAACATATTAATACCCTAAACAATAAAAACTTTTTAAAAATTTTTAATTGTAATGACTTTAAGTTAATCAATAGCCCTTGTGATACTAACTTTAAATTAAACAAAAGTATAATAAATCAATTTTTCAATCTCATTATGCCCAACTAATTTAGAACTTATTTTCAATTAATTAGCTTTTTTTAGACCAAACATTGTTTATATAGTAGGTGGATTGACTATGTATATTTAATGTCCTAGTTGAGATCATTTTTACACACTTGTAAGAGTAACAAAATGTTTTATTATAAACTATACAACCTAATACACACTCAGGGTTTTTAAGTTCACATATAAACTATCATACATTATATCTTATATGAAATCCCCTATTGTTTTTTTTTTAATTTTCTTTCATCTTTTGCAATCTATGAAATTGTACCGTCCTGATCGTCTGGGACCCAACTTGATTCCTGAAGATGAATAAGACATTCCAAAGCTGACCTAAAACCTATAGGCCCAGAAACTGGGCCTTAGTTTGTCCTCCTACTAATTGATATTATATTAAAAGATATTATTGTATAGGAGATGAGAGATATTTTCTGAGTCAATTATTATTTTGTAACCACTTGGCCTGTAAATTAGATGTTAACTCCTAGGGTCAAAAAAATTATTTCCTAGCCTTAGTGCTCTTTATTTCACATTAAGTTAAGAGAATGTTTCAGATTTTTCTCTTTAGTCTAGAACTTTCAATTTTTTGTCGGAACATAAATATTTTTATATTCTATGTGCGGTAGACAAAAGTCTCACATTGTCAAGTTCACTTATATTCCAAATATTTATATACCAACACATATACAAGTTATAATTTAAAAATGAGAAATTATTATGTTTTATTTTATAGTTGATTATTTCACTTTTGCAATATACGAGGGTATTATATGGTTACATTTTATGGATTATTCCATTAATTTGTGGCAAATCTTTTCCAATATTATTGTAGGAGTCAAAACAATACACTCAACATTTATATATTTAACTATTTCACTAATACAATACAAATGAATATATAATTTGTTTGATTTTCTTCACGGGTAGCTTTTCTTTTAAGGTCAAATATGTTTTTGATCTCTTAACTTTCAGTGAATTTTGAAATTAGTCCATTTTGAAACTTTGGACCAATTTAGTCCTTCATCTTTCGAAATACATGGATTTAGTCATTTTAATCAATTTTTGTTAAGTTTATTTGACATTTCAGGATTGTATTTGAGTTGTTTATACGGTTTGACACATTTTTACTTTACTTTAAGTCAAATACTATTATGAAATGCGTTTGAAATGTCAAATAAACTTAACAAAATTTGATTAAAAAGACTAAATCTATGTATTTCGAAATATGAATGACTAAATTGGTTCAAAGTTTCGAAATAGATTAATTCCAAAATTCACTGAAAGTTAAGGGATCAAAAACATATTTAACCCTTTCTTTTATCACTTTTAAATAATGATAATGTAAGAAAAAAAAATAAAAAATCTTAATATTTTTTTTACTTTATTATATTTGATTTAATGTTTTATTATTTATTAACAATAAATATTATACTTTATAAAGATACATAATTTAATTTTTATTGATTTTCGATATATACTCGTATAATTTAAAAAGTTTCAAAAATCAAATTTTCATACGCTATATATAATTTAAAAAATTTTAAAAAATAAATTTCCATAACATATATTTAAAAAAATTTGCCCAGTACATTGGATGGTCCGCCATTGATCTTAATTACATTTGAACTTCTATAAAGAGAGTATTTGTTTTGTACACGCCTTTGACTTCTTTTCTCTTTTTATTCTACCTTCTCTTCCTATACTTTTGCCAATTGCGTAGTTTTAGTCTTTTGAACATATATTTTCTGTTTAGACGGAGTTTTCATGCTTCAAAATATGGAAATAGTAGCAGTATTTCCGTATTAACTTAATTTCTACACAAGCAATGCTCCATGAATAAATGGAAATTAATGAAGAAAGATAAATGGGATAAAAGAAAATGGATTTATTTATTTATTTATGTGGTAGAGATGTTGTTGCGATTTTATGAGCATCACGTGTCTATTTAGCAACGGTGGTGCAGTGTCATTTCAAATGAGAATCCCACTTGGGGTATAAATAAGCAGAGGAAGCTTCCAATACCCTGTTTTCTTTCATTCATTTCAGATCAGGAACTAACCAAGAATATGTTCACTCTTCCAAATTCTAACATTTTCATACCAATCAACAAACGGAATAACCATCCATTTACCCTAAATCAGTCTCATAATACAGGTTTCTCAACCCAATCAAAATCTCATAATTAAACAACGGGAATCAACTTCTCCACCTACCCTTCATACGTGTTCAACTATCAAACTTTCTCTTATTGTTTGCTAAAGTGCCCTTTGTTTAATAAAAAGCATGCCCTAGACAGCTGGATGGTTCGTGTTAGTTTTCTTAATTCCCATTATTTTATTAAGGGTTAAATATTTTTTTAATATCTTAATTTTAAGAAAAAATTAATTTTTTTTTTAATTTTAATCTAATTTAGTTATCCAAATTTATAATTGCGTGAATTTAATCTTTTTTAACTAAATTATGTTAAATTTATTTAACTTTAAAACAGATATCATGATACACAATTTGATATTTTTATTTTAATATTAACTAAAAAATTATCATGAAACACGTTTAAAATATTAAATAAATTTAATAAAATTTAATTAAAAAAAATAAATTCACACAGTTTTAAAATTAAGAAATTAAATTAGATCAAAATTTTGAAAAAAAAAATATTAATAATAATTTTCATAAAAATTAAGATTCAAAAATATATTTAACCGCTCGTTATAGAGTCTTTCTTGACATCTCTCTTATTTTTTTTTTCAACTTTACTCTCCGGTCATCTTATAACTTTACGATCATATATGTTTCATTAGACACCAATTAATTAACTTTTTAGATAAAGGAATAAAAACAAGTTTTTTTTTTTTTTTTAAAGAAAATTACAGATTAAGAGGAAAAAAAAAAGTGATATCTTGAACGTGGTTTGACTGTATTGGTTGAAGTGTTTAAATAAGATGATGTGGTGAAGCAGGGATTCCCATGTGATCCTTTTAATTCCAAATTTCGTATTGAGAAGGGAGAAGGGGTTACCGATATCATCCGTAACTTCTTCTGATCCTTCGCTGTTCTTGTTGTGGGAATGGACACTGTGGAATTTGATTTGACCAAACAAAACTGATTTAACCTCAATCAAGTTCATATATTTAATTTATGATAAATACAAAAGAAGATAAATCGCGGTTGATGTATATTTAATATTTAAGAATATAGATATTAGATAAGATAATAGAGTAAGCTTGAAAGAATAATAATTTTATGAACGAAAAATGGTGATGTTTGTTAGGTTGGGTTGGTTTTCAACTAATTTGAAAGTGCCTGATTTGACGCATGACTTGATAATAACTAATGATCGTGGACCATACAATTTTTTCTTTTTTTTAATGCTTATCCACTTAAATATCCAAATAAATTCTATTATTAGTTCAGGTTCCTAATTCTACTTGGGTGGGGCTATTCTCAACTTATTTCGTTTGATTCTTACTCTCTATATATAATATTTAAAGCATAAAAATAATACATTTATCACAATTGATATTTTTCTGAATAAAGAATGCACTTGTTTTCAGCTAAATATCTTCAAGAAAATACAAAACAAAAGTGCAATTGGTACCATGAATTCAGTACTAAGTTATTTAATCCGAGGACAGATATGATATTTAAGTTTTAGGAGGAAAAATAAGAGTCTTGTACACGGATATATATATATATGTATCAAATACAATAAATATATAATACTTTGATTCGTATATTTTAAAAATAATAAAATATATTTATTTTGAAAAGTGTACAATAATTTGTTAAAAACATAATAAATATATTATTGTTATTGTATAAATTCAAATTAAAACATTAATAATTAATGTTAGTGGCAAATTTAAAAACTAATTTATAATAAAAAATACTTTAATTATCAATTTGTAGACCAATTATAATTTTTTGGACTATTTTAGTTACCAACAATGATGTTTAGTTTATAAATTTATATATAAATTGGTCATTATAATGACTAATTATTTTTTAACACTAAAATTAATTATTATTTAAATATTTTTTTATAATTTATTATAACTTTATAAATTAAATATTTTATTTATAAGTATTAATAAAGTATCGGATATAAATACATATTAACACAAATAAAATATATAATCTAAATTGAAGTATCAATCATAATCTTCCAATAATGTAAAAGGTATTTAAGAAATAAACTTTTGCTTTTCCTTTCAGATACGAAAACTGATTATTCAATTAGTGTATTTGTAATATATAAAATAAATAATTTTTAATTGGTAAAATACATATATTATCTTATTAGTTTTTCTTTCAAATATAAAACTTTGAAATTTCTGATTGGTTGATGGATCCACCCATATCATCCATAATGTATTGTCATTTCTATTTTAATCAATATTTTCGGAAGAATTTTTAAGAAAAGAAAAACGAATATATATATATATATATATATATATATATTTTTTTTTTTTTTAATTTTTTAAAATTTATATTTAATTTAATGAATATTTAAATTTATTTATTT
>Ga0099822_1007491_pt1 | contig 14106 bp, 4 predicted proteins | sample CowpeawhiteBW_FD_76839 | JGI IMG/M metagenome (GOLD analysis project Ga0099822, IMG submission 76839) | Root nodule microbial communities of legume samples collected from California USA - Cow pea white BW | ecosystem: Host-associated > Plants > Roots > Nodule | place: USA: California | collected... | reverse complement strand
TATATATATATATATATATATATATATATATTCTTTTAGTGTTATCTTAATTTTTTTACATCATTGATTAATATCCCAGTTTAAAAAAAAGGACAAATTAACTTTAAATCAATAATTTAATGTTACACTTTATGAAAATTTTCACAATTATATTAATTTACAATGTTTAGAAGATTATATTGAATTTAAATATTTGAAATTAAAATTACCATATGATATTATATGATATTATCGAAAGACCATAGAAAATTATATTCTTTCTATTTTAAATTTAACTTATTTTAACATCAATAACTCTACATTCATACCCAAATAATTATAACTTTTGTTATAATTAGTTGATACGAAAGTACGAGAACCTTACAAGGATAATATAAAATGTTAAGGATGTTCAACATAGCTTTCAAGAAGACAAACCTACAACATTTCATGATTACAACCTCAATATCAGAGTCACATATCCCCCCAGAACCCTACATCTTATAAAGGAAATACATCTTTTCCTAACCCAAACCCATATGCAAACCAAAAATAATAATAAAAAATAAAAAACTTAACTTAAATTTCCACAACTTTTTGACTAGATTATAACTTAAAAAAAAAAAACACGACGAAATGAAAGAAAAAAAAAATCCATTGAACTTATAAGATGTAAAGAGATGCTGAATTAGAAAAAAAAATGTTTAACATTAAACTAAAATTAAAATATAAATATCATTTTTCATTTAATCTTTAAATATTCTCACCTAATACTTATAAAAATACATCATTTCTATATATATATATATAATATTGAATTCAAAAGAACCAATTATTTATTTAACATAAAAGGTTATTATATAAATTTAGTAGAAAAAAATAAAACAGATGATCAATCTACTCTAACCTGTACCTATCAAATATAGTAGAGAAAAGTAAAACAGATCATAAACTGACAGCCGCATCAATTACTTTTAAGTTAGGAAGAGAGTCGGACCAACATTATTGTCTTTCATTTGTTATTATTTTTCATAAAAAATATCTAAAAATATGAAAATAATAAGTAAAATTATTATGGTTAAATTTTTAACAAGATAAATAATAATATCAACTCAATTTATTTTAAAAAATATTTTAAATTCATATTTATATTTATATTTAAATTAAATTATTAATTAAACTTGCTTATTTAATTTTATAGTGTAAAGTTGTCATTTTTCTTAAGTTAATCCACCATTAATTGACACAAACTTGTACTTTTAACCCATTAACAGAAGTAATAACACAAGGTAGATTAACCTTATCTCAATTTATTTTTTCAAACAAATATATTTATATATAAAAAAATATTTTTAGATATGATAGACACTTTAAACTTTCACTATTTTAGTTTGTATATTCATAATTAAAATGAGTGGTTTACAGTGTCTTCAATATATGTTTTAGATAATGCGATGTGCGCCTATATAATCTTCTTATTACTTATCCATACAATATCTCATACAATAAATTATACAACTTAAAAGAAAAAAAGAGGTGTGAAATGTAAGAAATGATGGAACAGAGAAATATATGAATATTATCATTCTAAAGGTATACAATAAAAGGTATATAGGTACGGGATAAAAAAAAATAATGTATGTAAAATAAACTTTTAATTCTTCATGCTAATTTAAGTTTTACCTCAATCTATTTTAATTAATGATTTTATATTATTAGTTTATTATACACAATATTAAAAATAGATATTAAAGTATTATATGTTCAATTCTAATTTAATTATGATGAAACACAAGATTGATGTCTTTCCAAGTCAAAAATATCAAACTGAATTTTAAATCATCAAAAATAATAAAATGCAAGAATGATATCATATATAATGTATATAAAACATTGGAATAGTAATTATGCATAATATTATAATACTATAAGAATAATGATTTATGAACACCAAAAGAAGCATATCCCTGGCGAGATAAAACAAAAATAGCATTAATATACTAATGTTGTTTCAATTTTCAATTCATGTTTTTTGAATTTTTTTAATTAATGTTGTTTGAATGCATTAATTGTTTCGATTAACGTCTTCTCTATTAATGTACTTTCAATTAATTATTTATGATAAAATTGTAATCTAATAATTTGATTTATTAAAAAATAATTTATTATCACATCCATAAAATTGTTCACAAATTTTCACAAAATTTATTTTTTAACTTCCTCCGCTTTCACCTTTTCATTCTTTAAAATAATGAATTTCATATTTTTCTATCTGACCTTTCAAATTCATTCGTTCGGTCTCTTTCAAATTTATCATTGGAAACTAATCCATCATTAAAAAGCAAACACATTGAAACTATACAGTGTAGTTGATTCTAATAAATGAATTTTGACCTAAAAACTATTAGTGATATTTTATTTTATTTATAGGACAAAAAAATTTCATAAATATTATAGTATAATTGATAATTTATTTGATGAAAAAAAAGAAAAGTTAAAAAATAATTAAATAATAAAATAATTTTAGATGTTTAATACTTTATTACTTAAATAGTTGATATACTAAATTATTTTTTCTATTTGTTGTTTTTTATGTTAATTTAAGTTTGTTTTTTTTACATTTAATTGTATTTTAGTTTTTAACAATATTAAAATAAAAGAAATGATTAAAAAAAATCTACAACAACATTAAAATTATCTTATTATTTAATTATTTATTAATTTAATGTTTATTAATTATTTTTTATATTAGATATTTAGATATTAGTTACAACCATGTTAAATTTCTTTTAACATGTTAAGTCAGATATAATATTTAAAGATATACATGAATATTATTTATGAATAATATTTATTATTCATGTACATAAAAAAGATGTAAATGAATACTAGTTACAATGAACCATAATATTTTTAATGTATTAAATTTTTTTAACATGCTAAACGAGATTTAAAGATATACATGAATATTATTTATGAATAAGAGGTGAAAGAAAAAAAAAAGAAAAAAAAGAAATGGTAATAGGAAAAGGACAGGAGTACCCTTAATTGTTTAGTTTTAGATGATGCCATGCAACCATTAGCGGGAATCTCCTGGGAAACCATTTGTCTGCTTGCCTCTCCTTTGCCTTTTAAACTCTGCCTTTCTCTCCATAGCCAAACAGAAATTATTTTGAATCAACTCACACACACCATGGCTTCTCCCTTCTCCACCCACTGTCACCTTCCTTCTTTCTCTTCTTCTAACCATTTCCCTCTTCCATCACCATCATCACCATCTTCTTCTTCTGCTTCTTTTATTTTTCTTCACCACTTCTCCAAATCCTCTCTTGGTAAGTCTCTTATGTATGTGTAATAATTTTCCCTATTCATTTCTTGTACCCTCTTCTCAATCATCACCTTCTCTTTCTTGATTCCACTTGTTTCACCCCAACAATGTTTTTGCCCATTTCTTAACCAACTCTACTATTTTCTTTTTGTTTTAAGATTGTAATTGAGCTGTATGTTTCTGCTGATCAGAAAAAAACATGCTCTATTACCAAAGAATGTGAAAACACAAACAGTTTCAACTTATCTTCTGGAAAACCATAGAAACCAAATGGTGCATAAACTTCATCAAAGAATTATTACAATACTTATTTTCTTTCACTATTCATACTTCTCTTCTGGCATATGTGCATGGCTTCTTTCTGTGCTGATTAGGAACTTAATATTTTTTAATCAATTTCGTTAAGAACATAGAGGTTCCGATTCTGTAACTTTCAGCTCAATATTTCATTGTCAAGCGGGCTAAAGTTACTAGATTAGATGCGATGTCTCTTGTTTTCTGCTCGTCCACCAAAAGAACAAAATAGTATAAAATGAAACAAAACAAGGGTGGAATAGTGTTTTACTGCAAGTGACATAGCACTTAATTCCAACCAACAAAAGTAATTTACTGAAATATTTGTATCATTTTAATTTTATATGTAGGTTCTGTGTTGTCCGATACTAGCGACAAACAAGAGATAAGATGCAGAGCTATATCGAAGCCACGAACGCAAGGTATGATTGAGTTTCTTAATTAGCTTTTTTCCTTTAATCGAACAGTTTAATATTAATTACTTTTTGTTAAACCAATGTTATGTTGTTGGTTATGCAGAATATTCAGAGATACTCCAGGGTAGTCTAGCAATGTTAAAGTTGCGTGAGATTAATGTGGAGGATGACATAGAAGAGGAGCAAGACAATGGGGTGCTTTAACTTTCTCACTTCTCTGTTTTGTGCCTTTCTTGATGACATTTTTTAATCATTCTTTTTATACATGCAATTTCTTTTTTGCAAAAACAACATTGTTGAAAAAAGGTTTTGGTGGCAAAAGAGATCAAGAAGAGAGTGGACACTATCAAATCGATATTGAGTTCATTGGAAGATGGAGAGATAACTGTGTCTGCTTATGACACTGCTTGGGTTGCTCTGGTAAAAGATGTTAATGGAAGTGGTGCCCCTCAATTTCCAGCGAGTTTAGAATGGATAGCAAAAAACCAACTTCAGGATGGATCATGGGGTGATAATGAATTGTTTTCGGCCCATGATCGGATCATAAACACGTTGGCTTGTGTTATTGCATTAAAGTCATGGAATATGCACCCTGAAAAGTGTGAGAAAGGTAGTACTATAATATATAAGTTCTACACGCTGACTTAATAAAAGTTAATTAGTAACAAGTTTGGTTAATGTTACGCAGGAATGACATTTTTTAGGGAGAATCTTAACAAGCTTGAGAACGAGAATGTGGAGCATATGCCAATTGGGTTTGAAGTAGCTTTCCCATCACTTCTTGACCTGGCTCGTGGGTTGGAAATCGAAGTGCCTGAAAATTCCCCAATCCTGAACAAAATCTTTGCAATGAGAAACGTAAAACTTACAAGGTACCATAGTTGTGGTCATGATTATGCTTGCCAGCGAGTATGTGCCCATGTCTATTTTGATAATAGATTCAAAGCAACCTTATCTTGCAACTCTTTTTCTGGGAAAGTATACAAATAAAATTAAGAGTCATAACTTTTTTAATTTATTACATGTACTGCAAAAACTCCCTTTAACGTTTGTGTCATTATTCTGTGGGCCTTGTTGTGTGGGGATAGAATACCAAGAAAGATGATGCATAAAGTGGCCACAAGTCTGCTTCATAGCTTGGAGGGGATGTCAGACCTGGATTGGAATTCACTTCTGAAACTGCAGTCTCAAGACGGGTCTTTCTTGTTTTCTCCGTCCTCCACCGCTTTTGCTCTCATGCAAACCAAAGATCAAAATTGTCATGCTTACTTGAATCAAATCGTGCAGAGGTTCAATGGTGGAGGTAAATTCTCATTTTTATCTTCCTTTCACATAACTATACCTCTTCTTCATCACATTTTTGTTTCACTTCTACCAAAGTTTTAAACAAATTGTTGTTTCAATTTTATCTGCTAACATTGAACTTTTAGGAGCATCTCGGGACCACAAGTTTGCACACACAATTACAATTACCGCATTGCATTATATTTATCTATAACTTTCTCATGTATCATGAAGCGTGACAAGTTTATCTTGTGGTCATAATTTCAAACCTTGATGTATTTTATATAGCGTTATTATTCCTTTCTTTATAATTTGGTTTACCATTATCAATGTGGGTGAGTTTCAGTCTAATTTTCATTTCCACCACGTTTTTACAAATCTAGTAGTAAATGATTGTTTGTTGTTTCTATACAGTTCCAAATGTGTATCCAGTGGATTTGTTCGAACATATTTGGGTGGTTGATAGGCTGGAACGCCTAGGAATATCTCGGTATTTTCAGCAAGAGATCAAAGACTGCATGAGCTATGTTAATAGGTAATTTAATAATGGTCACAGTTCTCAGTAATATTTTATAATGCACCTTGGAACAATGAAACAGAGGTGTGGCATGCTAAGCAATTCTAATTTATGGCATCAGATATTGGACCGAAAAGGGTATTTGTTGGGCAAGAAACTCAGAAGTTCAAGACATTGATGACACAGCAATGGGTTTCAGATTACTGAGATTACATGGCCATGAAGTTTCAGCTGGTAAGTAAAAAGGATAATTATTAAGAAAGTACATTATTAAGAAAATTGTTATGTTGCATAGAAATGTAAATACTGAAATGGAAGCATGTTATTTAATTGGAGTGATTTTGACATTTGACAGATGTGTTCAAGCACTTTGAGAGAAATGGTGAATTTTTCTGTTTTAAGGGACAAAGTACACAAGCTGTGACAGGGATGTTCAATCTGTTAAGGGCGAGTCAAGTAATGTTTCCCGGAGAGAAGATTCTAGAAGATGGGAAGAAGTTCTCCTCAAAATTTTTGGGGGAGAAGAGAGGCGCAAATGAGCTGGTAGATAAATGGATCATAATGAAAAACTTAGCTGAAGAGGTAAAAGAAATGATAGTGATTGGAGTAATAATGAAGTTTTTGTTAGTGACATTGAAGTTAAGAGTGTGATTTTGTTAGGTGGCATATGCATTGGACCTGCCATGGTATGCAAGTTTGCCTCGAGTGGAGACAAGATTCTACATTGATCAATACGGCGGTGAGAGTGACGTATGGATAGGCAAGACCCTTTATAGGTACTTTGCACTTTCCTTCATTCTTTCATCTTCATTTATTTTTTTCATCCATTCTCTTTTGTTTTTACATTTTCACTCTAAAATACATTTTTACATGTTCATATAAGCTACTATTAATCAAATGATGTATTTTTACAGTGTACAATATTTTTTAAAAAAATATAATTTTTGTCATTTAAGACTCATTTAAGTTTATAATATTAAGGAACTTAATTGAATAGATAACATAAAATATTTTTGTACCCTCGTATAATTAAAAAATATTTATTAAAGGATGTGTTCGTTGAATTTTATAATAACTAATAAACAAAAAAACTAATCTTTATTTGACTGTTGTTATATAAAAGATTATATTGGGTAATTGTGCATAAAATAATCCCAATAATTAATGTGTTAATAGATGTTATTATTTTTATCATAGGATGGAGCATTTTGATTTTAAAATAATTTATGATATCATCTAATTAGTTAATCATTCATAATAATTTTGTTGTCTTCTATAACAACTACCTTAAAAATGATAAATTATGTCAACTGCATTAGAATGTTATATTTTCAAATATATAAGAGATTAAAATACTCTTCTTATTGTGATGTGTGAGAATAATATTTTAACTAGAAATCCTTCTTTATAATAGTTTACTAATTCAATCTTCAAATTTTGGTGTTAAATTATAGTCAATAATTTTTAAAAAAAATATAAAAATAATTATTGTTGGTATTTTAAAAAATAATTTTTTATAATTTATAACACAATTTTGGTTATAAAATGTAATCTTATAAAATTATTTGTCACTTATTTGACAAATTAGAATAAAACAGTGACAGGGACATACCCATTTATAATGTTGTTGGTGGTTGGATCATCAATTTCTTAGCTTGAGACAAATAGATATAATAAAAAACCTCAAAATGAATTCACAAACAAAGTTTTTGCCTCCGCTGTTTGAATTAGAGTTTTTCAGTATCACAAATGTAAATTTATAGTAAAAATAATTCATTAGTTTATCTTTTATATACTTTATTTATATTTTATTTTTTTTAAACTATATTTGTTATTACTATTATTATATTTAACTATGCACAAATATGGTATAAGACTAATCACATAAATAAATAAACAAACAATAAGATAAGATTACCATAGTATGTAAGACTCATATTTTAATCTTTTAAACGTGCTATAATATATATATATATATATATATATATATATATATATATATATATATATATATATATATATATATATATATAAAATAAAAGTTACTTTTCTGGACATTATATGCCTTAACTTTTCTAAGTTCTGTCTGTAACATCTTGTAAGGATGTTTAAAGTTTGCAATGTTTATTAAATAAACTGAAAATTATAGTTTATTAAGTAAGTGTTTGATTAAAGCCTGCAAATTAGGGTATTTTATGCTTGAATTATAATATATTATTTTGCATAATTAGGATTTATTATATAAGTGGGTGTTTAACTAAATCTTCCCTAACTACTTTTTGGATACAGGATGCCCTATGTGAACAACAACAACTATCTGGATCTTGCTAAAGTAGATTACAACAATTGTCAAGCAATGCATCTAATGGAGTGGGGAAGGATTCAGAAGTAAGAACATTCGATCCATAGCATAATGCTTCAAATCTATTTCTTCGTTCTTCATTCTTTATTGTCATGTTTTTATGATGTTTGATTCTTCAGGTGGTACTCAGAATCTAGATTGGCAGAGTTTGGAATGAACAGAAGAACTCTTCTGTTGGCTTATTTTCTGGCAGCAGCGAGCATATTTGAACCAGAAAAATCTCATGTCAGGCTTGCTTGGGCCAAAACCACAATCTTACTTGAGACCATAACATCCTATGTTAGTGATGCAGAAATGAGGAAAACTTTCATGAAAAATTTCAGTGACTGCATTAGCAGGCGTGACTACTCCATTGGCTGGTAAATTTTCTCATTCCAGTTCTTAAAAATATTGAAACATCTTATTTGTTAACTAAAGTCTTGCATGTGCGTGATCTAGTAATAGAATGAAAGTGAGAATATTTCAACACTCAAGTCAACCCTTGTATAGTTAAGATGAGATATTTAAGGTTCACATCAATGTGAACAAGTGAGAGAGATTCTTTCCTTCCTAAGAGGTGTGAACAAGTGAGAGAGATTCCTATATTAACTAATAATATGATTAAAATAGTGTAAGTGAAAGACAATTTTTACTTTACTAATTCCAAATTTATATTTTAAGAATAAGATTCACAATTATTGAATCCTATAAATTTGATGTTTATTATGTTCGGTTTAATTTTACTCATGGATTAATTTGTGATTCAAACTGAAGTTCTTGAATATTTTGAGTGAAATGTTGAATTTAGGAGTTTGGCTTAATTGTTCATTTTTTGTAAGGGAAAAGGATATTTAGGATCATGAAAGACTTATTATGTTGGCGTTTTTGACATGGACAACATATGACCAAGTCATGTCCTCGTGACAAACATTTTTCTCTTTCTTTCCGTTAACCAATTATTTTGTAGACATCAAAAAATGCCAAGGCCACCCAGAGTGGTGGAGTTGCATTGTTGCTAACTTTTATTCTAAAATGAATTTATTATCTAAATTATCTGTTTCAGTATAAGTATATTATTGAGTAATTAAAGATAATTATTTTATGTGTTTGGATGCACGAACAGGAGGTTGAACAGGAACAGAACAGGACATGGACTTGTGGAAACTTTGGTCACTACCATAGATCAAATATCTTGGGATATACTTGTTTCTCAAGGTCATGAAATTGGATATGATATGCATCGCTCTGTGAGTCTACCATCTCTTACTAAATAAATAATATCATTTCAGTCAAACTTTATTTTTCTCGATAAAAGATTTTACACCTCCAACTCTGCAAAATATATGAACTTAATATTTTCTTGAACTATATGGTAGTAGTACTTTTCTTTTATTTTTATATATAAAATGAAATCTCATGTTGTCTCTATGAATAAAGTAGGGGTGTAAACTTTTTTTACTGGAATGGCAGTTCCGGACATGAACATGACGTAGTGATTAAGAAATAAGCAATTTTAAAGATTTCGATGTAACAATGTTGTCAGGTTTTGAAAAGTAAAAGGTAAATAGTTAATCTGCACTGCAGCAGAATTGAGTTGAGGCTCCGTCACCTTTGACATTTCTCACAAATATAATGATTTGAGTAGGAGTAGGCAATGAAAAGGAATGATGGGTTGAAAATTGGAATTGAAAACAAAAATGGAGAATCAAACATGAGTTGACCATTACAACCACCAAATCATAGTACTGGTTCCAATGTCTTAACCATTTTGATTTTTCTTTTGTGTGATGTTATTATAGTGGGAAAAGTGGCTTTCAAGTTGGCACAAAGAAGGAGACAAATGTGAAGGACAAGGAGAGCTTTTGGCGCAGATAATAAACCTATGTGGCGGGCATTGGATTTCAGAGGATCAAATGTTCGATCCTCAATATGAGACTCTCCTTCAACTCACTAACTCACTCTGCCATACTCTCTATTCTCATCAAAAGGACAAGGTCAGTGACAGAGCAACCATTATTTCATATCCTATGACAAATGCTACCTACTTTCCAAACCTTCATCTTTTGGCTCTATTCCCTTAATGCATTTGTTTTTTTTCCTTACCTTCTCCACTTTCTCTCTCGACCATAAAAAAGCATGCTAGGTATTATTATTACACATGATCTTCTAGTGTGCCTAAAAAGATGCATACTTTGGATTATTGTTACTAGGAAAGTGAACTCAGCAGCTTTAAGGAAAAGGGTTTAGGACAGCACAAATAAATACTAAAAAAGGGTTCAACCCAATGGCCAATTGCCTACTGCACCAGATTTGGTTTTCTTAAAATAATCATAATTCAGACACTGTGAACAGAATGCATATATAATATATACCATTTCATTTATGTATTGCATAATTGAAATTGTTATTTATTTCAATAGCACCCAACACAAGACTTTGTCCTTTAATGCAGTAGTGCACTATGCACCGTTTTTAGGTTTGGTGTTCATTTTTAAAATAATATACACTGTATGCAAAAAATAAGATTTTGTTAGTAACCATTGTGTTCTTTTGGAATAAAATAAAATTCATCAGGAATCGGAGAGCAAGAACTTCCCAGAAGTTGAGTCGAAAATGCAAGAACTGGTGCAATTGGTGTTCCAAAAATCTCCATCTGGCATTGATTTCAATATCAAGAAGACTTTTCTCGGTGTGGTGAAGAGTTATTACTATGCAGCTTTCTGTGATTCAAGGACCATCAACTTCCACATTGCCAAAGTTCTGTTTGATAAAGTTATTTAAATGTTTACTTGAAGAATAGTACTAGACTTCTCCATCATCGTTGTGAATATTTTTCTTCCGTTATTCTCGAATGAAAGGAAAAGATTCAGATGTTGCAGCTCCATGAATAAGTCCTTATTCAGTTTTAACTTTTAAGGTGCAGAGATCTATTTATTTCCTGTCTTATTATCATCCTGAAATATTGTTTTTCAAGTACTACTTTTTCCTTTATCTTTTTAGGTATTATTCCAAATGAAACCTTGTCTACTAATAAAATTTATTCAAATTGTATTCATTTTTGTGTCATGCATTTATTAAAAGTATAAATATTCATTAGATTTAGTTATATGAAGATGGATTGTTTATTAAAAAAATAATTATAGTTTCAAAATTATCATTCTATTTTTTTTTTCATTTTTCTACTTTTAAATATTTTATAGGAACACAATAATATTAAAATTATTTTCAATGATTCCTATATATATATATTTGAAGGCAAAAATTAAAAATTTAGTATTATTATAATTAAAAGCATTTATTTCTGTTTTCAAATCCAGCCGCTTTTAATAGTGTTCATTTCGGTTCATTTTATTTTTAATCTGCACATATAATTAAAGATAGAGTTTTACTAGCTATAAAGTTATCCATCGATAAGGAAAAGGAAAAAAAATCCTATTTAAAAAAAATAAAATTGAGTATTAAACAATATATTTAAGAATAAAAAATGTATTTAAATAATATTATTAATACACTTTTATTCAAACGTACCAGACTTATAAAAGAATAACAGTTTTCAAATGAATAATATTGTATAATTAATAAATTTATAATATTATTAACTTAATTCTAAGTTTTTTCAGGTTATGATGTGCACATTTTACTTTCTTTCTTTTTTAATTCAATTGTGTCAATTAGAAATCTCTTATTTATTTCAATTACACAATGAAAATAGTCCATTAATATTTCATGAGAGATCTAATAGATTTTAATAATGTAACAAATACGTTGTATATGATAGTTAGTTTGACTTAAATTGAAGATTTGGTTCTTTTGGAATGATAAGATGAGGGAGAAAAGTTACAATTAAGCTATGATAATTTCAGTGTGTCAAGTCAAGTAATATGCCAACTATCATTATCTTGGTAAAGGTTTAAAGACATATTACTATGCATGACTTCATCATTTTCTTGTAAATGATACATGGGTATGAAACATTTTAACATGACTAGTTAAGCATTACAAATATCATACCATGATAATGTTTATCTTATGAAAACTTTTATGATGTGTTAGGATGAGACGAGGTAATTACTTTATTTGAGAATTTAAAATTTGTTTGAAGTAAAATGATTTATTTGGATGAGAAAATTAAAAATAAAAATAAAAAAATAATAGAATTTTAAATTTATTCAAAAAAAAATTAAATTCCATAAATTGTGAAAATTCTCCTTGGTTATAATGAAAAAAGTTCACAAGTCTAAAAAGATTACTCATATTGGCTTTTAGCTTGGGCGGAATCATCTTGACATCTAGTTTGAGTCGACTCGGATCAACTATGAGCCCAAACTAACTTGACTTAATGTTTGGTCAAAGTCGAAGTTCTAGTCGACTAGGCCTGAGTCAATGGTTGAGTAGAATGGACCTAGGTTGCAAGTCAACCTGATCAACCTGGGTTGAAGGTTGAGTCATGTCAATCCAGGTCGATTTAGCATAAATAGAAGGTCAAGTCAATTCTACATAAACTGAAGGTCAAACTGATGTGGTATAAACTGAAGGTCGAGTTGAGTTGGCCCAAGTTGAAGGTCGAATAGAATCCGTCCAAATCGAAGGTCGAGCCGAGCTGGTCAAGTTGAAGTTGAGACGAGTCATCCCGAATCGGAGGTCAAGCTAACTTAAGTCGGGTTCCAAAATGGAGTTAAATTTGGCTTAAGATATAAATTAATTTGTTTTATTCAAATAATAAAACATTAATTACTTTATTCAAACAAAATATTTAAAAAGAGAACAAAATTCAATCATAAGTAATTCAAATATTATATATTTCAATTTCTTAAAATTATTGGAATTCATCTATCGAAGTTAAAATATTTTGAAATAAACTTTAAAAGAAAATAATGAATGATTCTATTTGAATTTTTCTCTCTCCCCTCTACTTCTACAAATTCTAATATGTATTTTATGTTAGTGAGACAAAATCGTTATTTGTTTACTCATCTCGTTATTCAAGTGAGTTAATCAATCTTTAGGTTTTGGAAGTGTGGTTTTAGTTTCAATAGAACTGTTATTAAAAGAAGAAGAAGCATAGTTAGAATGTTCGTTGTAGAGATAATTAAAATAACACAGAAAATTTACAAGCGGTTGTAAAGATAATAGTTGTAATATATGATGTATTGTAGTGGTGCTTGGACTTTTATTAAGAAATATTAGTAAATAGAAAATGTAGCAATACCAACATTCTTTTTTTATTTTTTTATCTTATTTCTTTCTTTCTTGAAGAAAGTTTTCAAGATTGCCACAATTACTTGATAATAGTAACTCATTAATGATAATATTTTATATATGTAATCTAACATAAATAAAAAGCTTAAAGTTCAATTTTTTTTACAAAATTGATAAAAGACGACTTCCAAAATTAAGTGGGACTAGTTCAACATTATTTAACTATACACATGTATGCTTCAAAATTTATAATTAAAAATGAAAAACTTAAACTCAATAACAATCACACTACAAAAGTATATAAACTACCTTCCATCTTTATTTCCATTTTTGAAATAACTCTTTATTTTTAAATTTAAACATCTTTCTCTCTAATTTGCTTTCTGAACAACACATCTATTCTACTTAGTCACCCTCAACTACATTACCTTTGGCTCCTTTGCCCTACCCATCAACTTCATCTTCTCCGTCAACGATGATTCTACCTTCACCTATCTCAGCATCACTATGATAATCTATGTCAAACACATGATCTTTTGAACCTCCACCTTAACACTTTTGATTCTGTCTTCTACAACTACCTTATATACTTATATCCCTTATGTCCATGTTTTTTGTCACTCTTAAAAATACCTTAACAAGAATGCAAGAGCGACTTTAAGATCATATATATATATATATATATATATATATATATATATATATATATATATATATATATATATATATATATATATATATATATATA
>Ga0099822_1007490_pt1 | contig 14106 bp, 4 predicted proteins | sample CowpeawhiteBW_FD_76839 | JGI IMG/M metagenome (GOLD analysis project Ga0099822, IMG submission 76839) | Root nodule microbial communities of legume samples collected from California USA - Cow pea white BW | ecosystem: Host-associated > Plants > Roots > Nodule | place: USA: California | collected... | reverse complement strand
TTTTTTCATATATATAATATTTATATATATAAAATATTCAGTGTGTATATTTTTTATTATATATATATATATATATATATATATATATATATATATATATATATATATATATATATATATATATAATATCACAGGATTAGGACACGGTTTCCAAGGATTAAAGAAATTTAGTTTAAGTGGTTTGAATAAATATGTATATTTTACTAGACAAAGCTAAAAATATATATAGAAAAAAAATAATTATTCAAAATTTATTTTATAAAATTTATTATTGATTAAAATTAAAATTTATTTACCTTCTTTTTAATATTTTGCATTAATTTTACATCAAATATGAGGATTGTCCCAAATGCTAAGAGAAAGAAAAGTATTGTTTATTGATCAACTTTTTTTTTAAGTAAGTTCTTTTGTGTTTTTTTTTTAACAATTGCTTAGATGTTGTTTGCAATGCATGGAAGTAGGTGTTTGTATGTGAGGTTTGATGGAAACAAATAAATTTCTACTAGTTTAGGATCATGGTGATTTATCAGTTTGTTGATCAAAGTATTTATGATCAAATTTTATTTATGGTTAACAAAAACAAACATAGTTAAACAAAGGTTTCACTCCAATTAGCAATTTACATATACTTTTGACTGAGTGAAAGAATACACACTTAAGTGGATATATTATTTTGAATTTATGTAATGAATGTTTCATCATGAATCTCTACTTAACAAAATTATTCTCACTCAAGAGGAAACATTAACAAATGTTTCATGTAAGGTTTTTTTGTTGTTATCTAAATATGCATGTTATTGTATATATTTATTTATATGAAAAACTGGTGGAATTGAATATTTTCATGGTTTATTGTTATAATAAGGATTAAATATGTTTTTTTTTTTCTGTTAAATGAAATTTAAAATTAGTCTCTTTTCAAAATTTTCAATCAATTTAGTCATTTTTTAAATAAAATTATATAAATTTAGTTCTTTTAACTAAATTTTATTAAGTACGTTTCGAACGTATTTTATAATAATATTTGAATTGTTTACACCTTTGACATATTTTCGTTTTGATGTTAACTCAAATATTATCATAAAATGCGTTTAAAATATCAAATAAATTTAACAAAATTTGGTAAGAAAAATTAAATTCATGCATTTTTAAAAATAAAAAATTAAATTGATATAAAATTTTGAATAGAGATTAATTTCAAAATTCGCTTAAACTTGATGGACCAACAACATGATTGACCATGATAATTAAAGTAAATTATGATGTATCCATACATATGTATGCATGCAATGAAAATTAGTCACATATATGTATGACATACGATGCATGTATTTGTGATTTGTTTTGATATATTAAGTATTAAAACAAATGAAAAATATCTCTAACTTCTTTAATGATTTAAGTCGTATAAACTATGACAGAATGTATATCTTAAATTTACTTGCACTCATGTAATTAAACTGAAATATGTTTATATGAGAATCCATAAATCTTTGATATAACTCACTTAATATGGGTATTTCAAAAGTTATAACTAAAATATGCGTTTCTTTTAATGTGCGTTTCTTTATTTACTTAACTAAAATATGAGTTTCTTTTAATTACTTATGAATTTATACTCCTTTTATTATTTAATATATATATATATATATATATATATATATATTTTGAATACGAAAACAATGAATTTAATTTTGTTTTCATAAAATATTTTAAAATACATTGGATGTAAAAAAGTCTTACAGTCTCCTTAAAGATCGAATTGGATTTTTAGAAATGAAGGAACCAACTTCAATATGGAAAATAAATAAAAAACTAAAGTGAAATTTAATTTATACATTTTTTAGATTTCACTTTCATTTAATAATATTTGTAATTTAGAATGTTTATCTGGACGTTGTTCATGCGAAATTGCACCAAGGGCAACTTGGTAATTAAAGAATCAAAACCCTATATTTTGCTTTTCATGAAAAGCTGTTTCTCTTTTCCACTCCGATACCTTCTCTTGGAGAGAAGAAGTAGCAGCGATGTCGCAGCAAGGTCAAATTCCGATAAACCCCATGGTCGCTCCGCAGAACCCTATGGCTGCCATGCAGGTTCCCATGCCCATGCACATGCAGATGCAGATGCAGATGCCCATGCCATTACCCATGCAGATGCAGATGCCTCTCCCCATGCCGCTCCAGATTCCCTTCTCCATCCACGACCCCGCCACCCCCTCCTCCGGGAAGCGCCGTCGCGACGACGAGGCTCCCGGAACCGCTGCCGCGACGGAGCAGTCTGCGCCGAAGCGCGTCAAGGGACAGGACGTCATATTCAGGATCGTCGTGCCCTCGCGCCAGATCGGCAAGGTCATCGGGAAGGAAGGGTGCCGCATACAGAGGATTCGAGAAGACACCAAAGCAACCATCAAGATCGCTGACGCTATTGCCGTAAGTCCTTTTATTCTTTTACTCGTTGAATCAATCTGTATGGTAGCATAGAGAGACAAAAAATTAGGGGATTTCACTTTTGGGGTTTTAAATGTAAATCCATTTATCCGGCAGAACTGATCTACGAGAGTGAGTTGAATCGAATTTTTAAAAGCTTATTTCGGTGCTAGGAAGTTTTGTGGATTTTAATAGACAGTGTACGAATTTTTCAGTTTGGACTTTAATGGATTTATATCTCTAGAACTTTAAAAGTTTTTCAGGACCCGTTGATTGAAAGAACTACATGGTTTCGAAATTACCGTAGTTAATAAGAAAATAATAAGTTTTCCAGAGGAAAGTAAAATCAGTACATTTTTTCATAGCTAATTGGTTTTAACTTTCATCTTCACTATTACTTGCTCTATATGCCTTAACATCTTTTCGTGTCGGTTCCTGAGTTTGAACAAAATTTTGAAATTTGTTATATAGTAATAATGAAGACGACAATTAGTTTATTGGTTCAATTGAAAACTCATGACAACAGCGTTCTTCGCAATAGAAGTTATTAAGTAAGAGAGTCTATAACGTCTTCAACAAAGAGAGTTTGTTGCCCTCCATGGAAAACCTGATAATACTAATTGAATACCAGAATACTTGTTTATATTATTTGTAAGTATTTAATTTGGGGCTTGTTCATGTTTTCATTTTATGGTGTATGTTTGATGGCTGAGAAACTGCTGAGTAAATAAAAAAAAAACTGTTGTTCTGAATTGAATTGTTGTATTATAATAATACAACAATACTCTAATTCTTGCATCTAATTTGGGGTTTGTGGGTACATTAGTGCTTTCTGTTTCTGGCATGTATTTAGGGTGTGTTTAGAAAGCCGATAAACTGCCATTGACATTGACGGACCTTTTACACATTTCACTGCAAAAGTATATGAGGGAAGGGCTAGAATGTTCAACATGACTGACATGGGGAAACAATTTACTACGCTGTGAGAGAAAAAAAAAAGTGATGACTACTTTGGGTAGAGGTATTTTCAGTATATAATTTGTTTTTGGAGCTTGGTAGTGGTACTGTGATGGGCGATTTGTTTCTTCTTTTTTAGTAAATTATTTTCCCACACTAGTCTTGCCTTCTAGGAACCAAAAAAAATTCCATATCTTAATCCGAACATTGTATTTTCAGCCGTGTGTTAAGTGTTATAAACTTCATTCAGTTTTTGCTGATTATTAGTGAGGGTTAATATATATTGATTGAAGTGCTTAAATTTTCATTTAAAATAAATATGTTACGTCATTATTCAGGTTAATTGGTGTTTACCAAATCAATCTAATCTAATGTTTTCCTATTGGGTAGAGACATGAAGAGCGAGTTATCATTATTAGTTCCAAGGATAATGATGAAAAGGTTACTGATGCAGAAAAAGCTCTTGAGCAAATAGCCCATTTAATTTTAAAGGTAAGATGGTCCTGATTGAATTTTTTGGCTCACATGCTTTCTCTGTAATATGCTTAATTTGACAAGAGCTTTGATTTTTGTTATGATTTTTATTGCTGATTATGTTCTTATTGTGTTTCATAATTTATTATAAAAAACAGGGTGGGCATTGTTTAATTTTTATTTTAAAATAATATGGTTTTTATTGCTTGTCTAGCTTTGAAACTTGAGTTACTAAGGCTTGAATTGTCTAACTTGAATTTACTCGTGCCTCTATCCCTTCTACTTAGAAAAAACTGGAACATTCTGGCAGATGTTTGAACAGTTAGAAATAAGTTGAAATATGTAACATTGTTCTGAAGCATCCTTCGAAAGTATTCAACAAAATATACAGAAGAACATTAAATAAAATACTTTAACACGCCAAGCCAAATATTCATTTATTTTTGTAGTGAATTCATGTAACATGATATTTTTATATACCTTGTCACAGTATATGCCTATATGCTATATCGTTTGTATAAATTACCGTACCCCCCTGTATGGTATTATTTTGAAAACATACATGTCCTGCATCCATGCACATGATTTAAAATACATTTTTATGCTTGATAATTGTAAACTCAGTTAGGGGTCTTGCTCTGCTTATCTTGTACTTCTGATACGCATTTGGCCACTTTAGTTTTTTGTATTCCACTTTTGAGATTATCATGTATCTATGTTAATATTCATGTGGCCCTGTTGGGTCTTATTTCATTTTGTTAATGCTTCCATATAACAGGAAGATGATAGCAGTCTTGATTTGTCAAAAGTTGCAGCAGGACATGTGGCTGCCAATACAATTAGACTTTTGATTGCTGGGTCCCAGGCAGGTGGATTAATTGGGATGTCTGGTCAAAACATTGAGAAATTGAGGGACTCTTCTGGTGCCTCGATTACTGTTCTTGCACCAAATCAGTTGCCTTTATGTGCGTCTGCCCACGAATCTGACAGAGTAGTGCAGGTGATATGTTTAAAATAATGCTTATCAATTCTTGCAACAAAGAATTTTGGTTTCCGGGAACACTTTTATCAGTGACGCAGAGTCACCTTGCCTTCACCATATATATTTTGACTTGGATATTTTAACCAGGATGGCAAGGAATTTTAGTCTGTTCTTTGAAATTTCATGTACTTACAGATGGATGGACCAACATAATATCAATGTTATTAATTGTTAGTAATTTTCCCAAGATAATGCTTGCATGATGTTGAATGACCTGCTCTTCTGTGTATCAGGTTTTAATGTGTTCATGTTTAAGTCATAGTTCTAAATTCTTTTCACACGTATCAAGTAGCATGAAGATGATTTGAGGGTTGAATTATGCAATTTTATTATGCTGCTTCAAATATACTTTGGAAACCTGGATTGTAATCTTCATTCTTCTTGAAATTAGTTATCAGGAGATGTTACTTCGGTAATGAAGGCTTTGGACGAGATAGGTTGTCAACTAAGGTGTGCTGGTGAACTTCTGTTGTATATTAATTTTGAACCTGATTCTAATTACTTTTGAAAATTAGTTTGTCATTTTGCCTAACCTATATATGAACTCAAATTTTGCGCAGGGAAAACCCACCAAGACAAGTGATTTCAATTAGTCCAACATACAATTATGCTGCAATTCGACCATCCCAACCATATCTTGACCCAACTTCAGGTTATTTAATGTTTTTCTATACTAGAACAACATTTGACTGTCATTTAATAGTTATACATGTTTTGAATATTGTCTTACAATCACTTCATCTCTAGGACAACCAATCTTGCAGTTGATTATGTTACATTCGAGATGCTGATTTCGGAAACGATGGTTGGTGGATTGATTGGCCGATGTGGCTCAAACATATCAAGGATCAGAAATGAATCTGGAGCAATGATCAAGGTCAGTCTTTTACTTCCTTCCTCCTAGCTTGAAGCATAGACAGTCGCTGTCCTACAAACAGATTCACTTTCTGATTCATGTTTATTTGTTATTATAACAGTCTCTGCATAAAAACAAAACCCCTGGATCTCACATTTGCATATAGAACTACGTAAGACTTACAATTTTGGATATTGACACATACCAAAATAGATGCGAGGCCTGAATTTTGTGGTTTACCCTATTTGTTAGACAATGATTTTTGGATCTCTCGTTAGCCTCTGTGATTATAGGGACCAAACGTAAAAAGTATACATTAGTTACCAAAATACCAAGAGAATTGAGCATTCTACATTTCTTGAATTAGTCTGGAAACCCTTGAATTTCAAACTACTTTAAATTTTTATTAAACAGCATATAGTTTGTATACTTCATTACTTGATCCGTTTCCAACATATTGAGAAGTCAAATTTTTTTAAGATAATTATATTCTTGAAATATCTAAAGAGTTTGGGTTATTTTAATGTATAATAAATGGTGGTTTGTAAATTGTTTTTTCTTTTTTTCTTTTACATAAATTTCCTGAACTAATTTGCATCTGATTTATATCTTTCATCGGAAAATGTTGCAGGTTTATGGTGGTAAGGGTGAACAAAAGCATAGACAAATTCAATTTGGTGGTAGTGCTCAACAGGTGATCATTATGGATCTTTGGCCTTTTAATGATTCGAGAATAACAGTATACTTTTTATGTTTGAGACATTTTTGTTATTATTATCACTGTTTTCCTGTTTTATTTATCTGTTTGACTGGTGGATTTTATCACTTTGCCACTGGTTTGAAGTTTTTTTCCCTAACTGTGATTCAACAGTGTACTATTAAGCTAATTTGTACAAATTTTGCCTGTACTTTTCTAGCCTAGCATGGTTTTAGTTCTGGTCCCATCAAGAGATGTATATTTTAGTAATTGCATATGAACAATCATTCATTATTCACTGAATAAAATTAATCACACAGTTAGCTTTCTATATTTCCAGTTTCTTATATCCACGAAATACGGATTGTTTATGTGAAAAGTGGGAGAGATATCCAGTGGCACCCTGCTCTGGCCAGTTGGGGGGAGTTGGATATAGTCTTGTGTTGTGCAGTCGTAGCTTCTTAAGAGAAAACAACATGATGCTAGGCTGAGTAGTAATCCTTGTTGAAACACTGAATACTTTGGAAAGGTCTGTCTGTGCCACCCGTCAGACAAAACAAATGGGAACTTCTCAATTTGTCCATGGCCTCTTCTTTTTCTTAGTTTGGGATCTTCCCTGAAATAAAAATCGATATCAGCCCAGATCAAGATATAGTTATTTAATCTGATATTTTATATAGCATGCAAGTCCTACTAATATGGAATTAAACTGTCACATGCACTTTCTACCCTTTTCTTGGTTTTAAGCTGTTACAGGTTTTTTGTTGAAGCTTGAATTTTGTGAACAGGTAGCTTTGGCAAAACAGAGAGTCGATGAATATATTTATTCTCAGTTGATACAACAGACTGGCACCCAACAGTCAGCGTAAGTATTTTCCTTATGAATTGGGTCCATTCAAATTGTAAATTTTCCAGTAAACAAGAAACAGCTAGGTCATTGTAATAATTAAGATCTTTCTGTAAAAGTTTTTAACCCCATTCTGAAAGGTGGCATTTTATAGTTCGTTCATTGATAGTGTAAAATTGTTCAAGTGTGCATTGTGGATTAAAACTAGTAAGTTATTTTAAATGATTTATCACTTCAGTCTGAGATTCAAAAAATTTAAATGAACTATTCTTGTCTTAAAATTTTGTGCTCCTAATAATGAGCAGACAACTGTAAACAGCAAAGCAAGTTGTTGTTTAGGTATAGTTAGTAAGACTTTGTTTCTTATAGTAGTGTTTTGTTTGGATCTTATATATTTTTTGTTGAATATCCATTCGTTTATTCAGGCGAACTAGTTCTTTGAAAACAACAGGAAACCATATTTTAATGATTGAAATTTGCGTGTTTGTAAAATATAGGGAGTAATTTTTATGAGAAAGGACCAAAATTTAAAAGATTTCTGGTCTATTCAGCTTCCAGAGATGACACCAAGAAAGCCAAAATGTGTAGTTCCTGCTCGGAATCCAGCTACCTTGGGGGCTTATTATTTGTGTTAGTAAGATGTGTTTGATGGATATAATTTGTTTTAGTGGATGTTCAAACTTTTCTCAGCTTGTACCGTATCAATTGTTCTTAGTTGAAGGTATATATAATTTTTTCTATACATAAATATGAATGTGTAAAATGTAACGTTTATTTCTGTTGATATGGCTCTCACTGGTTTCGAGTGGTATTATAGCATCTTATTTTCAGGTATATTAAACTTCTATCATCATGTTTACCTCTTTGTTAATTTTAATAAATAACTGTCATAATAAACTTCTATCATCACCTTCGTTTTCTTATGTCGTCATATTTCAATGACGTGGCATCCTCTGCTTCACATTACGTTTACATGTGTACGTAATCTCTTGTTTTTATATATCTGTATTTAATCTGAAAACTGCATACTTTTTTTTATACATAATCTTTTACAATTTTATTTTCATCATCGTCGCAATTAAAAATATCGAAAATTTCATTTCAATTTTCAACTACTTTATGTTCTAGAATATGTTTACCTATTGGTGGAAGAAAGCCAAGCACGTAAACTGTTTAGAAATCACATATAGTTTAGTCAACTTTAAATGTGTAGGAATTATGCTTTCCCAGATTTAGCTTATGAAAATGACCTTTTTTTTCCAAAATAAAAAAGTTGTCATGTCTATAGTTGCTCATTCTTAATTAAATTTTCCTGAAGGTTCATTTGATGAGAGGAAGTCAAATAAGAAAAAAAGAGAGAAATTAAATGATTTTTTTTTTAAAAGAAACAAGTTATATGTAAATCTTACATATATAATCTCAAACCGAAGTTTATAACAAGTTTATTAAACTTTACAGTAATTACTTTAAAAGTGACATAAGCTAAATTTTATGATAATATGTCTGGAGATAGCATTACATATGTATTATTTTTAGGGTGAATACATTCTTAATATGTAAACTTTAAAGTAAAATGAAAATTTGTCTGTTTCAAGTTTTGAGGTAATTTAATTTTTAAATTTTGAAAATTAATAAATTTAATTATTTTAATTTAATTATATTACTTTTTTTATGTATCAAACTTTGTATTAAATTTTATTTTATTTTAGTGTTTAAATTATTTATATGATATATTTTAATTCAAATATCCTTTATTACGTAAAAAATTAACGTAATTAAACTAAGAAAATATATTTATTTAATTTTTAAATTTGAGAATTAAATATATCAAAATTTTATGAAAGAAAGAAATTTTAATTTTATATTCAAATTTAAAAATAAAAAATATATTTAAACCTTAATTTTAAGCTAAACTCTTTTAAAATCGGAAATTTGAAAGAACCATAATAAAAAAAAAAACTCTCATTTCTTACACATTGTAGTTTATAGTCTATGGTCACCTTTTCCAACTTCTACATTTTCCATCTTTTCAGCATTGACATTTTTTTTATGTGGGATCCACAATCCTTCTATTTCTATTATTAACAATGTCGAATGCTAATAAATAACCCTGTGTTGAACACGAAAACTGATTAAGGAATTATAATAAATTTTTCTGAGATTAGATAGGTAAAAATGTCTTCCTATTGCATTTACATGACTTTTAATAAATAAAATAAAATCCAAAGACCCTATTTAGAAAACTCATTTCCATTCATTCTAAACTACGCCAGTTTTTATCTTTTCTTTTCATTTCCTCACATTTTCTTTATTTTCTCCACAGTTAATCGATGCCAAACACAAGGAAAACAAAGTCATCTAATTTAATTATTACTTAACAATAAAAAAAATATTAAACTCTCATTGCATACTTATACTACTAATTTTACTTTTTTTTTTTTATAAAATAAAAGAGAGAAAGAGAAAAGAAAAAAAAGTATTTTGCAGCGTCTGAACGTGGAATGATGATATTCACGTTAAGAAAGCTTAAATGTGTTGTTTGGTTTGAACCACAAATCCGGTTTCTTAGTTTACCGTTCAAGCAAGCAATTGATTTGATGGTTGAAAACATTTATTTGAAGAAGAAAGTTGAACATCAATTTCAACACATTTCATTTTTATTTCCAAATTATGAAAAAAAAAAAAGTGTAACATTTATTACGAGTTGTTTTCGAGGAACAAATTAGGTACATCAATTAACCTTCCAGCTTTCTTTAGTCAATAAGCCTCATACTATTCGCCAAACGTGGAATTTTGGATTCGCTTCTTCAGTCCACTCACCATTAATGATTTTGTGCCATCGTCCAAACACGCCCTTATTTGTCAAACTCTAAAACCACGCTTCCACCGTCATTTATGTTTCTTTTTTATTCCCAAACAGTCCTCCTCAGTGATGAAAAACCTAAGAATGAGTTTTTATATTAAAAAAGAGATTTTTCAATTATTGAAAATTGTAAGATTTTTCTTCTTTTTTTGTAATTATAGTTCAAATAAACAATATTCAAAGACAGTATGATCCTCCACACTTTCTTTTTTGAAATGTAATGGTTACAATTATTTACTCATTGCAAGTATTAAAATAAATAAATAAATGAGTAGGATGAGAAGTAGTTTTTTTGAATAATTATTATTGAAAATAACGTGATGTCTAATATGGGGAGAGTCTTGGTCCTATCATGAATTAATTGATAATGTGTAAGGATATAATTCTTCCAAATTCATAAGAAAAAAATCATTCTAATCAAAAGAGAGACTGATATGATTTAATTTTACAAGCTTTTATTTTATTTTATTTTTTGTTAAATGAATAAAATACGAAGTTTGAGTGTACACATTTTAATGTTTTGTTTTACGTCTTTAACTACCACCATATATCAGTCATTACTTTAATTTATTTAGTTGTAATTCTCTTATCTTCTTTTTATGCAATTACATCACTTATATCCACTCTCTAGCAACACCATGGTATATTTGTTTATTTCTTCTAAAATCATATTGCATATTAAAATATCTATAATTAAATAATAAAATTAAAATGTAAGTCTTATAAGACTTTGTCATTAAAAATACGCTAATATGACATTAAAAATAAGACTCAAAGACTTAAAGAAACTGAGTTAACAAAATAAAACATTATTTGAACGTATTAATGAGAATGTAGACCTTATTAGATTTTTTATATTAGATTAAAACTTACAAAAACAGATCAAAATGATGTGATATATTAGAATCCGTAAAATTAAATTTAAGATATAATAGAAGACTTTGCAATGTAGAGATATTGTTATCTATTATCTATTATTTAACATTTTGTTATTGTTTTGTTTTTAAATATATATAGAGACAACTGTCAATTCCCCTACTATTACCAAACAACCATATGAGTATTACATAAGCTTTATGATTTTAATTAGTCGTCCAATTCGAGTAACACCGGCAGTTGCAAAACAGACTTTGAAGTCAATGATACTAAAAGCATTCAAATGAATAATATGGGAAGAAAAAAAAAAACTGTACTTTTAAAATACTTCTCATTTTTTGTTACCCTTCAAACAAGACAAATAATGTTTGATTGTATATTTTTCTTAAACAAGACAATAATGTAGCCAATATATTTTAGATGACCCATTTGTTTATTAACTACTCTTATTATAAATTTGAACATTTTCCAACTAATTGTCCAAGTTTTTGTTAAAACTTGTAACAAATTTTTTTATCTAATCTTCTTCATATTTTATTTTTCTTAACTATATTTTTTTGTTAAGAATTTAAGGTAAGTTGAAATTTTGTATTGAGATAACTAATATATAAGTAAAAATGACTAATAAATTTATTAGTCGAAGATTTTAAGTTGAAAATAATGTCTTTCGATGTCTCTCATAAGAAAAAATCTTCGCACTATTTTTATTTTAACCAAGTTTTAGGCAATACATAACATGCATGCATTAGTCTAAGTATAAGGGCATGAGTATCTTTGGATTAAAATTTTGTTTTATCTCTTTTATTTTTTAATTTTTTTATAGTTAAATATGTTTTTGGTCTCTTAATTCTCAATGAATTTTGAAATTAGTCTATTTTGAAACTTTGGACCAATTTAGTCTTTCATCTTTCGAAATACGTGGATTTAGTTCTTTTAATCAAATTTTGTTAGGTTTATTTGATGTTTTGTACGCATTTCAAGATTGTATATGTGTTGTTTATAATGTTTGAAACATTTTTATTTTAATGTTAAGTTAAATACTATTATGAAACGCGTTTGAAATGTCAAATAAACGTAACAAAATTTGATTAAAAAAACTAAATCCACATATTTCGAGAAATAAATTACTAAATTGATTCAAAGTTTCAAAATGGACTAATTCCAAAATTTACTGAAAATTAAGGGTTAAAAACATATTTAACCATTTTTTTAATACATTTATTATAATTTTCATGGTTTTTTTCCCACCTTCTACTTTTTTCAAAGCATTTATCTCAAAAACAAAGAAACAGAGTTTGTTTAGAGACATTTAACATAGTAAATTGGGTGGAAAAGGTGAGAAGAAGTAAAATTTCAATGTAAATAAATAGAGGGAGGAGTAGAGCTTGAGAAGCTGAATGCGTGTAAGTAAGGGCGAACCGCCCCTTAAAAGTTTTTCCAGAACATCATATGCATATCCAATGATGTGTCAGAATCAAAATCACGACCTGAATAATATCGTCAACAACCACCCAATATTATTTTGGTGAAACGGTGAATTTAATACACCTTAGTTAAAATATTGTACTCTTAGTCAAATCACGGAGACGATTAATAATGGGATTCTTAAACACAAAAACGTGTTTTTGTTTAATTTCATTGATATTAAACAATTGGTAGAACTGTGTTTATATCAAACTGGTAAGGTTTTCAATAAATAAAAAATAGTAAAGAATAAAACTTATTTATAGTTTGCATAAATCTCACGATAATAATAAAAGAAAAAGGTTTGACTCAATCTTCTGGATAAAGTAACTGGTATTTCAGTTTTGTTTGTTTGTTTGTTTGAATCTTTAATTTAAATTTTAAAAGAAAGTTTGGGCCACATATGCCAAAAGAAAAAGGGGAAAAAAATGACACAGCTTCTTACAGCGTGCAATGAAAAAGAAGATGGTTACCGTTATGTTAAGATCTTTAAAGGATGATTGGTTCATGATGACGAAAGCCCAAAGTTTGACCTCGTTGACTGAATCAAGGCTTCACATGAAGCGTGCCATTCACGCTCTTCCATATTTATTCCATTTCTCATTCAACCAACACGTAATACTCATATAAACTACCAATAATTAAGGGAAAAGTCTGAGACAAAATAATCGAAAATTTGAAATATAAAAAAGGTTTTTAAAAAGTTTGGGGATGAAAACGGTAAGAAACCACATATTCAAGATTCAACCAACGAATAATTATATGCCCACAAGCCAAGATATGTCGTTAGCAAAACATCAGATTACGTTTGATAGTAATAAAAATCGTAAATACCACACAACATTTCTCTTCAACTACTCAAATTATTTTACTTTCCGCAGTACTATTTTCTTTTGCTAATCATTTCTGGCAAGACCAAATAAAACTGTTTCACTTTTTTTTATATCACATCCTCAGTTAAACCACCACTTATTTGCTCTGAATTTATTTTGGAAGTATTTACTTTGATTTTATTAAAAGAGAAACACCTTGACATATGTAATAATTATTAAAAAGAAATACATTTTGCATCAAATTGAGTAATATAATGTTTGTAGAGGTTTGAATAGTAGTGTATCAAAATTACAACAATGCACTAATTATGCATAAAACAAAATTACATATGGAATATTCAAAATGATGTCATATTTTTAATTCCACATGTTTTGTTATTTGTCTTAGCCCGTCACTACAATATTCTTTTCAATTACAATTTGGACTTTTTTTTATTTTTGATATGTGACCTTGGTATTCTTTTACGATTCTAGTCTTCAAATTTTTTTTTTATTGTAATTCAATCCAAAGAACTAGCCTAACTTTTCATTTGATATACCAAAAAAAAAGTATTTAATTGATCAAAATGTAGATATTTAAAAAAATTAATATCTAAAATTGTGAAAACATAACATCTAAAGTGAATCGGAGGCGGGTAGTACAATAATTAACTTATTTTCAAGGAATTATCCCTATAATTAAAGATAATATAAAGAATATATATATATATATATATATATATATATATATATATATATATATATAGAAAAAAAAAAAAAAATATAGAG
>Ga0099822_1007487_pt1 | contig 14108 bp, 4 predicted proteins | sample CowpeawhiteBW_FD_76839 | JGI IMG/M metagenome (GOLD analysis project Ga0099822, IMG submission 76839) | Root nodule microbial communities of legume samples collected from California USA - Cow pea white BW | ecosystem: Host-associated > Plants > Roots > Nodule | place: USA: California | collected... | reverse complement strand
TATATATATATATATATGAGATTAATTTTATACATATTTGACATCGTTTTTTATCTTAAAATCTTGAAACAGTATTATGAATATTTATTTTTGTATAATGTTTAATTTGGATTATTTCCGACATAATTCAGATAAAAAAACATGTGTTTATGCTTACATAAACGATTAATTCGTATAGCTACAACTGTTTGTTGAAAAATAGTTCGGGAAATTCTATGAATTATGAAGCACAAATATAGTTCATGAACTATGACTACAAAAATAGTTTTTTTATAGGTTTAAACAACTAGTTAAAAATGTTTACTAATACAAACCATTAATTTGTCCTAAAATAGAAAACTTTTGCTAAACAATGGTGGTTATTTTGTATATTGAGAGGGGAAAAAACGGGTAAAACTATTTTACAAAAAAAATAATAATTAAACCTACTAATTAATCCATCATAATCAATTATGTTAATTGCATAAAATAAAAATTAGTACATTTTTTTGGTGTCTATACTTATATGATATTTTAGAAAAACTAATTTGTTCCAAATTAAGTATCTTTTCAAAAAATTAATTCGGCATTAAATATTTGCTAGGACTATTATTACGATCAAATGAGTAACCGACTAGAAATAAAAAATATACTAAAGGTTGTAAAATTAAAAATATTAATTACATTCTTTAATGTATACGTATCAAAACTTTAAACGTATGTCTTTCTCTAATCTCATAAAACTTTACATGAATACACGAAATGGGGTGCATGAAAAGGAAATTAGAAAAGAATAAGAAGAAAGCAAGGTAAAGTAAACATGGCGAATAATGCAATCAAAAGAGAAAAATAATATTTAAATTAAAATTCAAAATTGTCAAATTATTTAGTTGTCAATTCGTGGAAAACTATGAAAATTGAGGTTATGATTTCTGTAGCCGCCCGAACATTTGTCCTCACAAGTCAACAAAAGAAAGATGCAATCAAGAAGCTTCTAACAACAAGAACCACACTCAGGTCTTTTTTTTTTTATCAGAATAATTAATATATAAATAAAAAGAGGTATTAAGTATGTCGTAATTTATGATAAAAAAACATTAATAAACATATTAGAGATATAAATATTAAATCTTTTTAGAAAAAAAAATCACAGAAATAAAATAAATTCCGGGAACAAGAGCATTAATGAGAGAGTCAGAGTCGTATCTTTTAACATTTGAAAATGAGAAAAAGAAAATAGACATGTTTGCAAATAATATTAAATGACTACTAAATTGAATTTTAAAAAAGGTTAAACATGTTTACTACAAATAATATTTAAATTTAATCAACTCAGTCAAGAAAATACTTTTCCATAATTATTACTAAAGCCTAATTTTTTTCAAAATAAATTTTGATGGCAAGATTTATGTATTAATTTATTTCTTTTTAATGCTATACATATTTTGTCCTTTTACACCCATCATGTTTAGAAAAGAATTATGAATGTGATGATTACTTAATTTTTTGGTACTATTTTTTTCATGTGAAGTAAGATATTAGTTTGTCTCTACAAATAAAAGTGAAGTGCTATAAAGTGGAGTATGATTAAACAGAAAGGGCAAATAATGCATAAAACAAGGTGAAGACTAATGGACAAAAGTTGAATGATAAACTGTGTCAGAAGCTGTTTGGCAACGGTTTGAGAAAAGTGTGGCTTAAAATATGATTATTCCGCCATTGTCAAACTAATAAAGTTGTAATTAGCTTCAAATTAAACAGTTAAGATGAGAATAGAATCATTGCCCAGCATTTGTATGAATGATCCAATGGAAAATGAAAGTCAAAAAGAAGCAATAGAGGCATAAAAAACCACTAATTACACTTCACATGTTACCCAAGTTATCCAACTTAAGATTATGTCGGGAAATTTAATGGACTGTTTGAAAACAACATATAATATACATCAACATCAACTTTCCCTTTAGTAAACATGATTTTGGTTTGGTTTAGGTTTAGTACTAAGTTTGTTCTGGGAGAGTACATGACTCACCAAAACAATATCTCTCTTTTCTTGTTTTCGAATTCTCTGTGGGCACAATTTCATATAAACTCTATACCAGCTAACAAAATCAACAAGGAAATACTGTTTCAATCGAAAAAAGTAATTAATGTTTACATGTTTCTTTCTAAAGAAATCGGTGCAAAATATGACTTTTTTTTACTTATATAGATCACTCTTGAATCTTATTAACCTCAGTAGACAATTATAAAATTTATTTTCCGAACTTTTAAAGTTCAAGTACAATTTATTTATGCGAGAACCTAAATTTTCATCATCCTTTTTCTTTGGAGGTTGTTTACTCTTGAAATCCTAATTTTATAGATTTCTATATTTATTTATAATAAATTATTTTATTAAAAATTTATATTTTTTTTATAAGCTCATGTGAATATAAATTTAGAAAGGTATTTAATTTAATATTTATAAATAAATCGGAAATAAATAATTAGAAGAGTGATTATAATAAATAAGATCATTTAAGTATATAGCAATTATGGTAAAAGAAAAAAATATTATAATATAGTTTTTTATAAAATTAATTTTGATAAATGTATATTTATTTGGTCAAATAATTTATGTAATTTTTTGTGTGTGCAATAAGTTGGTAAAAATAAAATTAAATAATAATATGATTGTTGTTAGAAATATTTTAAAAGAAATTTAATGTAAAGTTAAACATTAGTAATATAAATTTAAAGCATTCAGGTTTGTTTATAAAAATTATTTAAAGAAAATATTAAAAAAAGTATAGAATTTTTCTAAAAAAAGTTTTATTTAGAAAAATATATATTTTAAATATAGAAAATATTAAATTTCACAATTAAAATATTTAAAATACAGAAGCAATAAATTTAAATAATGAAATTGAAATTAAATAATTATTTGTTGAGATTATTAATTATTTAAATTAAAGTTAATAATTAGAAAAAATAAATCACTTAGTACTAAAAATTTTTTAGTACTGAAATTTTTAATTTTGAAAAATAATTAGTAATAAATGTACAATACACACAGAATAAAATAAAGAATAAGATGAATTAAAAGAATTGATTTGAATTAGGAAAAAGTATATTTATATAAATAAAATTTAATTTAGTTTTTCTAACTTATTACGACAGTTATTTTATCTAAATAAATATACATTTATCAAAATTAATTACAAAAAATAACCACAATTACAGTATTTTATTATGATATTTTTCTATTATCATAATTACAATACTTTTAAATTATATTTTTATTATAATCACTCTTCAAATTGTTATTCTCAGTTAATTTATAAATATTAAATTAAATATACTTTCTAAATTCAAATTCACACGAGTTTGTAAAATATTATAAATTTTTAATAAAATGATTACTTATAAATAAATGTATAAATCTATAAAACAAGAAAAAAATGTTGCAAAGAATTGTTCCTCAAAAAACATAATTTCAACCATAAAAAATATGCAAAATTAAAAAAAAGTATGATGAGAATTTAATATTTTGAGAAAAGGAATCGTACTTAAATCGTAGAAGGGTCTATTTTGGAAAAACATTTTTTTAATGACTTACTCAGGTCAATCAAGTTTAAAAATAGTCTATAACAATTAGAAAATCGCAAAATAGACCTATTAAGTCTGTGAATTTAAGTTTCTTTAAATTTCAACAGACTTAAAAAAGTGTATGATGACAGTTTGGTAAATAAAAATTGGTTATTGAAGTTCGTTGTTGACTAAAATAATTAAATAAATATAGTTTTACATTAATATTACGTAGTAACGAATTTTATTTAACCATTCATAAGTAAGTAGATATTTGTGAATATTTTGTTTAAGAGAGTAGATTTTTGTTTTGATATTCATAATATTTTATATTATTTAGAAATTGAAATTAAAGAGAATTTAAATATATGTTTTTTTTTCATTACTTCAAATCATTTATAAAGAATAAATTTGTACAAAATTTCAAACTTTAAAATGGATAATATTCAAATATAATAATTGACTTAACCATAATACTTAGTATGTATAAGTTAGAGATCTCACATCGATTAAGATAATGTGAGTTTATAATATATAAGTGAATGTAGATTTTATCTTACGAGTAAGATAAATATCTATTATCCGTATGGAATAATAAAGAATCCTTAAAAGATAAAAAGTAAATAACTTTGGAAAAGTTTTATAAAAATTTTAAGGATGCTCAAGAAATATTGTGCATGGTGAGTGCCTATAGGTCCCTCGCTGCTCCAAGATGTTTGGATTTGGCGTATGGAAGGTGGAAAATTATTATAAAAGTGTAATAAAATCTTAGAGAAGTAATTTTGAATGAGAATTGGTTAGAGTGGAAGTGGGACTCCAAACAAAACTCCTGTCTCTCCTACTTTGCCTTAATTTCTAATACTTCCTCTCAAATAACTCAATAATTTGTGTTAGCATTTAAAAAGTATTAGACAAGTAAGATACTTGTGAATACAATACTTGAATTCTGAATTCAAGGGAGAGTTTGCAATAATTGGAATTGGTAGACATAGTGAAGGGTTGTCATTCTGAAAAGTAAAACCAAAATTCAAATTAACTTAATTAAAAAAATTAACTTAGCTAAAAAATTTAGGATATATTAATAATTTAGTTCAAATTTTATTTCACTATATTTTTCTTAATATTAGAGAAATTGAGTTATAAAATAAACAAATTGTAATGATAAAATATATATTTTAATTTAAAAATATATATAAACCTTCTTAAGAAAATTTATAGGAAAGAATCTTTGGCATAAAGACTTATAAAAGTTTTTAACTTTAAAAACATAAGTCAACCCACCACTTCACTCCAACCTTATGAATTGTTAAGCTAAGATAAATGAATCAAGCCCAACTAGGAAATTGACCTGATAGATTATGCATTCAGAGACCAATCATAAATAAACAATTAAATCCTTAATCATAGAATAATTCTCAACACCCTGTAAAGCAGAATGTGGAAACCCCACGTATCTGGATACTAGGATTGGATCTAGTATATGATATTCTAATGGTAAAGCATGTGAAGATTTTTTTTTTTTTTTTTTTTATGATTGGAAAGAAAAAAAAAGAAAAAAGAGAGTTACATTGTTTATCTTGAAGAATGAAAGAGACACTCAGAAATGAGACTGACGAGAACGAATTTGTATATAACTTTCTATTTCTTTTTTGAAATAAAAAGTAAAAGAAGATAGATATAATAGTAAATGAATATAATATGTAAAAATCTTAAGATGAGATAGAATAAAAAAATATATTAATATATTAATATATTTTATTATTTTTTATTGTATTTAATTTTATATTGTATTATTTATTAGCACTAAATATTATATTTTATAAAATAAATAAAATTCAATCTTAAAATATAAAAAAAAAATTAAAAATTTTGGTGGGTCATGGCCCCCCTGAAAACCTTCTAAGATCTGTGGTTGGCAATAATAACATGTGCTCAGAGAGATGGGGATTATAACCCTTTACTTCCTTAATTTCAATATTTCTAATTTGACTTTTTCATCAAATTAGAATATTACTTATGATCTCTACACAATAAACATTTCATGTTATCCTCTTAGCCATAGATTTAATTAATTAGATCACGTTAATACTTTGATTAATAATATAATGGTCGTATAAATGTGTTAGACTTTATTAGCTCAAAATTGTCATTATTTCTTGATCATATTCAAAAGATCTATCCATTGGTTATATCCACATATAGAACCAAAACAATTTTTCATTAAATTAATCGTAACAAAACTTGACAATGATCACTAATGCTAATAGAACCAAACGACATGGACTCATCATAAAATGTGTAATATGAAAATTTAGTGAAGGTAACTTGTACACGTCTATTTTCAATTTGTCCTTACTTTATCTCAATGAGATCAATACAATAATCTTAATATACAAAGTGTAATTTCTGAATAATTCCAAAATATGTCCAAAGACAATGTATGCACTTAAAATCAAATATAGAACAAAAAACACATAAAAGTGACTAACTCCCACTAAACTAGAGATTTCTCAAACAATAAAACACCTATATGAGCAACATGCTCATGAAAGAACTTGGACAAAAGTCCCTTAGTAAGAGAATTTGTCATCATGAAGTTTGTACTTAAGTGTTTTATGGAAAACTCCACTTTGTACCCTTACTTTAATAACCATGAACTTTATGTCAATGTGCTTTGACTTTCTCAAACTCTTATTGTTGTTAGAATATAATACAACTTATTTGTTGTCATAGTATAACTTAAGTGATCTTTCAATTCTTTTCACAATGCACAATCCTTTGACAAAATTCCTCAACCATATTCTTTATTTGATACCTCATAACAAGTTACAAATTCTACAACATAATGGATGAAGTTGTAAGGGTTTTCTTAGCACTATGCCAAAAAACTACACCACCAACTAACATGAAAATATAATTTGAAGTGGATCTCAAACTATCTTGCCATCTTATAAAATCTAAGACAAAAAATCCAATGATCTCTAACTATGTGTGCATATAATATTTTGTTCGCTGTAAATACCTCATACCTCATAAATTAAAAGGTGTAAAATTATTTTTAACTTCTTGTAATGAATACATATTTATATTAGTTTCAAATTGTATTGGTTAAGCCGATGCTAATAAGTTCGCTTAATGTTTCACATTAATAGAATAAACTAAACTGATTCTAATGAGACGTAAAAGGTTAATTTAAAAAAAATTAAAAAAACAAAATTATTTTTAGTTATTTTATAAATAAATATTTTTTTAATGTTAGATCAGCGTCAGTTGACACCAACTAAAATAAATATTAACCAACACCAACTCATAAATATTAAAAATAAAAAAGGTTAGTGTTGTTTTAATTGACTAAATTAAGTACTAAAAATAAATAAAGTTATTGTCGACTTAGTTGACGCTAATCTTATTTATTTTTAGTATTTATATTTATTTAAATCAATGTCGACTACTCTGACACTAAGTTCTGAATTATGAATCTTTGTGTGTTCGAGACAACACGAATATGAATTTTATATTATTTTTAATCTAAATTTCCAAATTCACACATGCCAAATCTCCTCACTCATAAATTTTTCTCTCACTTTTTATATAAATATTATCACATTCATTGACATATCTAAGATCCTAAGTCAGTGGAGACAATATGCTGAGGAGGACAAATATATAAGTTTAGGGAGGCAAAATAATTTATTTTCGTATACTTAGTAATAACTTTAACAAAATCAGGGGGTACGATTGCCCATCCTGGTGTATATGTAGGTCCCTCACGGATATTCATCTTCTTTATTCACATTCATAAATCTTTTCACACTTATCTCTCTCACCCAAATTCATACATTCATCTCTTTCGTCCACACAAATTTTTTTCATACATTTTTCCTTATCCCCTTCATCAACATCCTTCTTTTCTTCTCCTCCATTTATACTCAAATCTTAGATAGACATTCATCTTCTTTGTCTACGTTCATTTTTTTCCTATTCATCTTCGTCCACAATAAAAGTGCATTAAGGTTAGTTTAGTAGTCGTTACTTAGAGTCAGTCCTTAAAAGCCCATGTTAAGGAATTATAGTATCTATCATTTTTAAGTCTAACATATGTGTGACACCAATCCGACGCTAAAAATTATTTAGGGTTTTTTATTGGTAGTGTCCGCTTTTAGCTTATGCTAAAACACAAAATCATTACCTATCAAAATTCTTCTGTATCTTTTTTTATTTTTATTTTTTTGTATTGTCACTCTTTAAGATTACCCTCAAAGTGAAATATTACACTGATGGTAAGGCCTTTACTTTTCTGGATAACTGGCTGATAATATAATTATTTTTCACCATAAATATTTAAAACAAAAATGCTTAGCTTGACTGTAAAGTCTAAACCTAATAAAATTAGAAGTTTTGTGTCAGAATAAAAAATGGATATGGAGAGGGTGCATGTAACAAAAAATTTCTTTTGCCCTGTACAGAGCTAAAGCCATGGAGGTGCATGTCAATCAAAATTACTTTCATTCCCACTACTTCTGAAAATATTCGTTTGATGTCATTCAAAGACCCTACAAATAGAAAGTGATCTCCCTAATCTGTCAACTTTATTGTTTCTCTTTGATCTCCCTACTCTTAGATGATGTGCCACAAATCATCTTTACTTCTTCAGTATCAACACATTAGAATGATTAGATTCAAAAGTATGCTTTAATTTGACTACATGGGTCAGGTTAAACACAGTTTAATTTAATGTAATAACGTTAATCCAATACAGTTGATTAAATGAACAAGTAGGGTGCTAATATGACCTGATGGGTCAGATTGAGTTTAGCTTTAGTTTAACATGTAGTATTATTTGGCAAACAACTTGGGTCAGGTTTAATTTAACTTTAACTAATTTTGATTAGATGAACAAGTTGGGTCTGGTTTAACTATACTTTAATGCATCTTAATTTGATTAGATAGACAAGTTGGGTCAGGTTTAATTATACTTTAGTTCAACTTAATCTGATTAGATGAACAAGCTGGGTCAGGTTTAATTAAACTTTAACACAACTTCGTTTGATTAGATGAACATGTAGGGTGTTAATGTGACTCTTTCGGCCAGGTTTAGTCAACTTAAGTTGATAAGGAAAGGTGTTAATTAATTATGTTATCTTTTGGGCCAGGTTGAAATTAGCTTTAACTTGGAGTAATTTTTTACTAGGTCAATTTCTTGCATTTAATATTAAGGGTTGACCACAAGAGTTTCCTTAGCAATAAGTGTTTTTCTGGTACTAAACTTTAAAAAATATCATTTTGTTATATTTACACATTATTAAAGAGAAAATATATTTTATTTGTTAAAGAAAAAGTTGATTTGTTGATAACATAGTGGATAATGATTTGATTGAATTTAGGACAAACTATTATGTTGTCTTAAAATTCATGTTTAAATGTAATCCAACCCTTAAAAATGGATTGTAAAATGAGAATCATCCCCTACTCATATTTTGACTAGGTCATATAAATAGTTTATACGAGATTTGTGTAACACACACCTCATATCAAGTGTTAAACATGTTAGATGTAAATTTTGCATGATTAATAAAATGGTATTGCGATGCTCGTATAAATTCAACAATAATAGTCGCAATAAGTTTTAATATGATATTAGCAAAATTTAAATTTAAAACCTTTTTTTTTGCTTTACAAAATGGACATCATAAGATGAGAGTTTTCTCTAGTAATCATATCTATAGTACATTTGGATTTTTTTTTCCTTTTGTACGCAATTACGACTAATAATCAAATGATTGTCCCTAACACAAATTGATGTAGAATCAGTTGTGTTGGAGCTCCCATATCAATTAAATATAAGGTGAATTTATAATGTGTGAATTTATAATGTATAAGCAGTGACAGAACTTGAACAAAAATTCAGGATACCAATTAGATTTTTTATATATAAATTATTATTATTATTTGTATAAAAAAACTCTTCATTTTTTTCTTTTTATCTTCTCTACACAAAACAATCACACATGATATTATATAATAAAAAAAAATATGACTATCATTCACTATTATATCATAAAATAAACACAATTTCTAAATTTTTAAAGTTAGGATTATACAAATTTGGAGAAAAATATAATTAGAGTTTATGCTGATTTCATAAAAGAATTCTTAAAATCGTAATTAGGATTCATAATAATTTGAAAAAAAAAAAACTTAATTTTGGAGAGATCATATGAAAATGCATTATATTCAGTCTCTATGTGAGAAATCCTATGAGAATGCATTTGTTAGTATCTTTATTCTTAAATGTCTTATAGTTAGAGACATAACCCTAACCTCTTTCATTATAACAAAGGTCTTTATCAAGTTAGTTTTTATTTTATCTTTATTTATTTTTTATTATAATTTTCTATAAGAGAAACTTAATATAAATAATATATAAATATAATTTTAAAAATATAAAAATATATGTAAAAATTAAAATAAAAAACTTTGGAGAAGTCGTGGCTCCCTGGTCATAACCTAGGTCCGCCGGTGTATGTAAGTATATGCAAATACAAGTTGATTTTATAAAATCGAGTTAAACTTAAACTCATTTCTTAAATGATATCAGAGTTATGTGATACATATCTTAACGAGATTTGATATTAATATTTATAAATCTTATCTTAAAATTGATTTCATAAATTTAACTTAGACTTTAAACGACATTGCTAATAAGAGTTAGAACATGGCCACATGGGTGTCTCTTACTTACTATTGGTAGTTTGAATCCTATAGAAGTGCATCCATAAAGTTTGTGGCTTTCACGTATATGTGAACTCCCATGAAGATTCATTATTAACATGGGCAAGAATATTGTACATATTCTCTTTAATAAGAATTTGTCTTTATGAAAAAAAAAATCATATTTTATACATTTATTTTCCTTTTAATTATAAAGACAGTTGTGCAGATGTAATTTCTGTGTTGTGATTGAGACGACAAGAAATGAATAGCGTAAAAGGAAAGTGAAAGAAGAAAATGGAAACATAGATAATTCTGGTTAGGGACTTCAAATGGAAATGACTTGACGGGTCTCTCTGCCTGTAATGTTTGCAAATAATTGATGGACTAAAAGATGAATGATGTGATGAATTCATCTGTAGTTTTGCATGTTTGCTTTTCAGCTTACATGCATGCCCCGCTACCAAAGAATCCTAAGCCTCTACGTTTCGATAAACTCCAAAAACCTAATTCAATTTCATAAACATTTTTATCTTTAATTTAAGAAAACCAGAAATATTCAATGTAAAAAAAGTTTTCTAATTCTATGTTTCTTGTCTTCCATCTTCCAAGACTTCATTTGACATTCATGCACTTGCAAGTGCAACACATCCAAAGACATTGTTGTCTTCTCTACAAAAGGGCCATTGTCATGTGCATCTTCATCGATCACATGTATAAATTAGTCTTTGTGAAACCTATATCTTTCAAATATGAAACAAACACCAATAATGCTCATGTATCATACGTTTATTGGGACCTCCAAACAATTCTTTTAAATTTTATATCATGTTTTACATGGATTGAACCATCTTTAATTTCTTATTTTTTTCTATTTATATATTAGTTGTTATTAATAAAAAAAGGGTTAAATATGTTTTTGGTCCATTAATTTTTAGTGAATTTTGTAATTAGTCTATTTCGAAATTTTGGACCAATTTAGTCATTCATTTTTCGAAATACGTGGGTTCAATCTTTTTAATCAAATTTTGTTTGGTTTATTTGATGTTTCGTACGCATTTCAGGATTGTATTTGAGTTGTTTATACTGTTTGACACATTTTTGCTTTAATGTTAAGTCAAATACTATTATGAAACGTATTTGGAATGTCAAATAAACTTAACAAAATTTGATTAAAAGAACTAAATCCACGTATTTCGAAAGATGAAGGAGTAAATTGGTCCAAAGTTTCAAAATAGACTAATTTCAAAATTCACTGAAAATTAAGGAAACAAAAATATATTTAACCAAAAAAAAATATTACTTGTATCCTCTAATCATTCTCCGACTATAAAGTCGATAACTTTATATTGCAGGTTGAAGTGAAGGTTCTACACAAACTAATTTTCTTAGTATGCATCATATAAGAATAGTTTGTTGTTCATAAAGAAAATGAGAAATAATTCATAGACTATATAATTTGACTCTGCGTGAATGATAACAAAAACATATAATGCAATGTTGAGATTTTGATTAACAATGTTGTGATAGAATAAATATTTTTGCATTTAACAATGTTTGTTATCTTTTATACATAATGTATAATGTTTTTTTAACTGAAACACCCTATTATTGTTCTATTAATATTTTTTTTATTGCCAATAAAATAAAATCTATCGCCTACCAACCTCCTAGAACACAACCATAGGTGAGAGATTAATATTAACACAACCCTTGTTAATAGAAAATCATAAAAAAAAAAAGAAAAACAATATTTGCCATGACTATAAGGATATGAACTCTTTTTAGTTGCCTAAGTCAACGAATATATTTATTAGTGTTTGACTCAATTATTTTGGTAACACACATTTTACTTGCTGAAATTGAAATGCTAATAATGTCTTTTTTAGGTATTGCCATTATATATTTTTTGGGATTAATGGAGTCATATTCAGATAGTTCTCATTAAATTATGTGGACCCTATATTAGGTTTTATACTCTCTATTTAGTGGATCATAAAATAAGTACTATTTTCTAATAATAAATAGTTCGCTAAGAAAATGTATTAATTAGTGGGATGTCATTGTTATTGTCGTTATAATCTTATAGATTATAGACAATACTTTAAGGCGTTGATTGAGAATAAATTAATCTAATTGATTAATATTTTAAATTATACAAAAGCACGTTCAGAATAGTTTTTTTTTTTTTAAGTAATAATACTTTAACTTATAATGACGTTATTAGCTTAACCAACTTTAATATCACAAAAAAATTAAATTAATTTTAGAAAACTTTTAAAAAATTAAATTACTTTTAATTTTTTGTTAAATAAATATTTGTAAAGCATGGATAAATCTACATTAATTTTATTTATTTTTAATATATTTTATTTATTTAAATTATCGTTAGTTTAGTCGATAAGTAATATATTTTAAATATTCTAAATTGGTATACATTCTTTACTATTCATACAAACTCTAGATTATTTTTAATCTAAAGATCCAGATTTAAATATCATAAATTTTCCCACCCACAATTTTCTTTTCACTTCCTATATACATATAATCACGGTTATTTTTTCCATTAACATTCATAATCTAATCACATTTATCTTCTTCATCCACATTTTTTCATTTCATCCACACTCATCTTTTTTACATCCTTAGACTTATATTTTTTCCTTCGTCTCCATCATTTATACTTATCATTTTGATCCACATACACTCGTTTTCTTCATCCATTATAAAAGTTTTTATATTCTTTCGCTCATATATATTTTTTTCTCATTTCACTTACTATTTTATATTTTTTTCTCCCATATTATAATTTCTTTAAGTTACTATCATTAATGTCGGTTTAGTTTATACTATTAGCTTTCGCTTAGTCCATGCAATTAGCGTTCGCTTAGCAGTAGCTGATGCTACTTTGTTAACATCCATATTTTAAGTGTTTTTCTTTCTTTTGGGACGCAAAGTTTTAACGTCAGTTGCTTTTAGTTGACTCTACTAATTAATTTATAATGTGTTATTAATATTGTTATTCGATTTATAAGAAATTTATATTTATTTTTATCAATAATTATAAATATATTAAACAAAGACAATAGAAAATTCATGTGAGAAAGGGAAAAACGAGAGAGTTGGAAAAGTATTTGTAAACTAAAAGAAGTGGGAGGAATATTCAACATATAGAAAATTTATTTTGAACTTGGCATTAATGGGAGGAATGGAAGCAAAGTTTTGTTCTTGTTATAAAGAGGAGGGCCCAAGTACCAAAGAGGTTTTAGGGTTTTTTTAAGAGTTAAAATAAGAGAAAGTTGAAGGGATTGAGAGAAAGTGAGTTATTTTCCTGTCGGGTCAACATAAGAAAAATCAACGAGAGATAAGGTTGACGATTGGATAGTTACAAGTATAAAGAGATAAATTAAATGAGATTTTGGTAACATATCTAGGTGGGGGCTACCATAAAATAACTCTTTAGTAGATTTTGTTTGCAATTTCATCTGTTACTTGGACACATGATGAGAGTTATTTTATATATTATATTCATAATGATCACAATATAAACAATATTATTAAACATAACCACTTACATTATTTAATTAATTGTGAGTATATGAAATGGGAAATTTGATTTCATGAATTAAAATTAAATAACTTAATTATTTTCAATGATCATATGTAGTTTGCTTTATGTAAATAACACTTTAGGTGGTAATATTTCTTTTTTATATTAACAAAAATATATATTAAAAAGACTAAGAGGACTGTATCAATCCATATATAAGTTTTTTTTTTTTTATTTACTATTCAACTGTATGATTTCTGAATATATATGACTTTTAATCCACATTTACATTCCTAAT
>Ga0099822_1007484_pt1 | contig 14113 bp, 8 predicted proteins | sample CowpeawhiteBW_FD_76839 | JGI IMG/M metagenome (GOLD analysis project Ga0099822, IMG submission 76839) | Root nodule microbial communities of legume samples collected from California USA - Cow pea white BW | ecosystem: Host-associated > Plants > Roots > Nodule | place: USA: California | collected... | reverse complement strand
ATAAAAAAAAAAATATTTAAAAAAAAAAAATATATTAATTAAAAATAAAAAAAAATATATATATATTATTATATATATATATATATATATATATATATATATATATATATATATATATATTGAATTAACGCTAATTAAAAGTTTTTTAAATTTAATAATTTTTATTTTATATTAGGGAAAAAAAAAGTCGCTAATTTATTTTATTTTATTTTTACAAGAACTTAGCCATCGAATTTTGATAGTTAAATTGGTTCTCACAGTAGAAGGTGACAACCTTTTCTAACGATAGATTAACGATCGGTGATTATTTAGTGATTAACTTTCGATTCGACCACTAATTAATTTGCAACTACTATTTTTGCTACCACATAATTTTTTTTGTTATTCCGTCAGTAAAGAATTTTTTTTATTACAAACTTTTAGTTTCATTCATTATTTATTTGATCATTCGATTGATGAGTTAAGTAGGTAAAGTATACTTGGGTTGAAGGAGATATGTAATCATTATAATTTTTTTTAAATTATTAAAATAAAACTTCAAATACAAATTTGCAAAAAAATTAAAATTGTCATCGTGTTTTCATACGTTTCATTTACTTTAAAAAATCAACAAATATAAGGCAATTTTGAAAGCCAAAAGCGTTTCTTTAATAAATAAAAAATACATAAATATATCTACTTCCTTATAAAATAAACTGTTGTTTTAACGTTTTTTATTTTAAAACATTTGATGTTTTAAACATTTTAAGTATCATTAATTATTTTATATATATTCTCATAAAAAATAATACGGTTTGATCTTTACAAAAAAAAAAAAAATAGACACTTAATCTATTTAAACAGCACTTCAATAAATAATAAATCACATTTATATCTCATACTGAATAAGTATTAATGACAAAGCAAAATCACGTGAACAAGTTAATAACTCATTAACTAACAAAGCATGAGATGGGTTAATATTTGAGATTAATAAAAACAAAATAAACTGGTTATAATTAACAAGCTGAGTGGTTGAAATTCCAGGTTCCAAAATTTGTAAGTAAACTAAGCTTAGCTAAAATTCGCCTCATTTAAATAAACGAGTTAAATTTAAATAATATTCTTATTACAATTAAACCTAATCTTTAAATGTCTTGATTAAACTTAATTACTCTCTTCTGTAGTTTGATTTAAAAAGTTTTATTGGTAGGGAGACTATGTACCACACTATCTATATTAAGATGATTTGTTTTTCATTAGTACCAATAGCAATTATTTTGTTAAAAAGATCTTGCAATTTATAGTTGAGTTACATTATTATTTTATCCCACTAACGTAAGGTTTACCTAATAATAATAGAAATTTTATATAATTTACACGAAATTTTACATTTAACTCTTGGTACCATCATTGTAATTGACAAAAAAAAAAGAACATTATTAATTAATTATGAATTACTTTATATATGACTTTTCAATACCAAATTTATGGTTTAGTTATAACACTACAATACAGATTTCTCATTACAATTCAAACATTTTTATTTTTAAGACATACGAAAACCAGCCATGTGTCGTGTACTGGGAACTATATCATACATGAATTTAAGTTTATATATATATATATATATATATATATATATATGTATATATATATATATATTCTTCAATTGGTTGGTTTGTTTAGTTCATGTAAGTAACCCAAGATCACTGCAGTTAAGGCAATACCAAATCCTATAATTCCCTTGGCTAATATGGAACGGTGATTCTTCAAAATGAAGCCAAGCTCTGAGAGTTTTTTGTGCGAGGTTGCATAATCTTTGAAAAAAGCATCCTCATCCTAGTACAATTCAAAACCATTTTTTTAGCAAAAGTTCACTCTATATAATCACAGTAAAACGTTAATTTCCAACACTTTGATTTGTCTGCTACCTTTGCATACAGTTCAACATACTTGCGAAAGATAGGATCTTCAACTAGAGCCTTGTCAGTGGGAAGTTTCAATAAATCTTTTGATTCCCCTTTCAGTAATTCTCTGTCAGAGTTATATATATATATATATATATATATATATATATATATATATCAGCAACTTCAATTTTTTTTTTTTTCATTTTAAATAAATTAGCAGAAACTATATCAGTAGATCATGCAAGTAAAGAACATCTTACACAAAATATGAGTTATCAAACTTCAAAGGGTCCTTTGTCCACTGCCCTTCAAAGTCAGAACGATCTCTATGTGCCTTTCCCTTATCAATGAATAATATTAATGAAAATGATTAAATTTTGCACTTTAACTATTCACTAATTGAAGAACTTTTGGATTCATTTAACATAGTTTTTACCAAAGTGTGACCTCCAGATAGAGCCACAATGTCTCTGTCACTTAGCCCCATGCGATAAAAGATTTCTCTTAAATGCGATGCACCTGAAATTCTTCCATATATATTCTCAATTACTAGAACTCAAAATTCACTACACAATACCTTTATCAATGATGTCTTCAATATATTTTTATCTGCTAAATGACAGAAAACTGCAGACAAAATAGACAACACAGTGATTCACCTTGTTTGGCATCTGGAAGACGCCCTTCTGCTGGAGATTCCAATGAATCCTAGTAAAGAAAGTTACAGTAAATATCAAGTTAAAACAAAGAAAATCGAAAAACATGAGACTAAACAAAACTGGTGAATTATATATATATATATACCTTTCTTCCTGGAACAAAGTCGATAGTTGGTCCCCCTGTGATCTCTACTGCAACAACACCAGCTAGCTGAAATACAAAATAATCCAATGCGTGCAAGTTAATTAATCTGTTACATGTGAGAACTTACAGAATTTTTATGATTTTTTACTTAACTGATATTAATGTGTTACAAATTATGGTAAAAAAATGTGCTTATTATTAGAGAAACTACATGCCAAAACTAGAATTATAACCTGGTAAAGGTCAGCATATGAAACTTTTGGATGTTTGGCCTTCACTTCCTCTGTTGTACAAAGAAACCACAGCAGTGAGAACTATAAAGTGATACAAAAAGATGACTTGGTAATTTCAGGGTCTTTTTACATATCTGAATCAAATTTGTCTAAAAATTATGAAATTGGGCAAGTTATAAAATAACGACTGCTTCAAGAGTGTGAACTCATGACTTGTGAGAACTCCACTCGACTTTTGCATGAATTTATGAAAAAGTGAAGTTGTCAAGAATCATCACGATTTTATAACATTGAAGTCGTCATCGTCATGATTCTTTTAAAACTTCAATTTTTCAAACATTCATTTAGAAATCATGTGAAATTCTCACGATTCTACAGTAATTATTTTCTGACCAATTTTTGTAATTTGTGGACAAATTTGCCTGTAAAAGAAAAATTGATTTCAGATGGAAGAAAACTCACCACAGAACAGAACTGCTGTTTGCAGCCCCTTGTTTGCTGCGTGATTCAACTCTGGTGCATTCCTGATAGAACCATTGGGGCCTCCTGTTCCTGTCTTAACATCATAGGTACCAGCATCATGCCACCTACAAATAAGATACAAATTTGCTCCATCAAATATACAACAATGGAGATAAAGAAATGAAAGTAGCTACAAATTATAATTAACATACGCTAATCGAAGCATGAGAGGGGCACAGTTTCTGCTAGAGATAAGAGCGCGAAGGTCACGACGAGCCTTCTCAATTTCCTTCACATACTCAGCATCAGCTATAGCCTTCGCCATTGCACCGTCGAGTTAAATTTCAGATGCAACGCAACTTCGTGCGTTTTGGTTTGAGAGAGAGAGGATTATGAAACGGAAGGTGCAAGTGCAGAAAGGATTTTGCATGTGAAGGGTTTTTATATGAAGCGAGAGATAACAGAATGAACATGAAGCTGATGCTGCAATACCAAGGAAGGGATTTCGTTCCTTTGATTACTTTGCTGCAGCGAGAGAGAAAGAATTTGTTTTGTCGTCACTAATTTGTTTCCTTCACAACCAGAACATTCAGTTCCAACAACAGCCAATAAGGTTAATTTCGTGAATTAGAAAAATGTTGCTTTCTTACTAAAATCATTCTTCATATACTATATTACTAAAATGACTTTTGGATCTAATATAAATGTTACTGAGACACTTTTATACTTTGAACTTGTTCTTTTGGATATTTTTATTATTTATTGATGGTAAAACATAAAACTTTTTCTTTAACACCAGATTCATTTAGAATTTTACATAATTTTAAAAATATTGGTATATCAGTACTCTTGAATCTAAAAAGCCCTCACTGAAGGATATCCCAGAAGTGCATCTGATCTGATCTGGCAGTGGCCCTTCGGGTATGTCGTGCTCTGCATCATGCATGTTACTTCATGTTATGTTATTATGCAAAGAGAAAAGAAAATTTACCTTATAGGCCATGAGAGGGGGCATTTTGGTCCACCTAAATTCAAACACCAAACAAAAAAATTCACTGTCTTTTTTTAATTGCAGGCTCTCTGCCCAAAGCCATTGTCTGTCTGTGTGCTACTTCTCTTTCTCTCCATTGCTGCTCCTCCTCCACCCCACTATAGTATAGAGAGAGAAAACCCAATGCACCATCTTCAACACAACCACATTCCTAAACTGCATTATCTCTCTTCTTCTCAGTCTTCTCTACTTTAGATTCTGAACCAAGTTCAAGTGTCCCAGAGAGGAATGCCTTTAAATGGAGGTTCTTTAGTTTTGACCCAAAAATAAAGTACCTTTGGCACTTCCCACCCAAAGCCAGAGTTACAGGCATTAAAATAGGGAACTTTTGCAGAACCACCACCACCACCACCACAGTTTTTTGAGCACACACAAACCACCCTTTACTCATTCTCTTCACCGAACAACAAAAGGAGAAGATGGGTTGCTGCCAGTCGAGGATTGAGAGGGAGGAAACGGTGTCGCGTTGCAAAGCCAGGAAGCGTTACATGAAGCAGTTCGTGCAAGCCAGACACGCTTTTTCTGCGGCACATGCTATGTACATTCGTTCGCTTCGTGCCACTGGTTCAGCACTCTTTCAGTTCGCAAATGCTGAAACTACGGTTCTCCACCACCTCAACCATCACCATCACCACCTTCCGCCGCGCCCTCAGCCCATTCTCCCGCCGCCGCCGCCTCGAACTCCCACCCCGATGCCGCCGCCGCCTCCTCCGCCGCCGATGAGTCCGAGCTCTTACACGTGGACTTCGGACACTACCTCCTCGCCTGCTCTACCCCCGCCGCCTCCCCCGCCGCCTCCGGTGCCTTCCTCCGCCTGGGATTTCTGGGACCCGTTTATGCCGGCTGCGCCGGCGATGGCTTCCCGGTCGGTGACGGAGGAGGAGTGGGAGGCTACAACCACTACCGGATCAGAAGTGGTAGTGATGGCGGCGGCGAGCGTGACGGCTCCGCCGTCAGTGGTGAGCGGGTTTTCCAAGGAGACACCCAGCGAGCTTGCAATGGTTGTTTCGAGGAACAGTACTAAGGATCTTGTTGAAGTTATCAAAGAGCTTGATGATTATTTTCTCAAAGCCGCTGATGCTGGTTCTCATGTTTCTTTGATCCTTGAAGTTTCAAACTCTGGGTTTTCTGATAACAGTAAAGCGTGTAAGCCTCATTTTCATCATTGCATGTGACAATTTCAGGGGTCTTAAGTGCTAACTCCTTTTCTGGAGTGCGAATCTCTTGAGATTTGCTTGTGGTAACTGGAAATGAACCCCTTGCATGTTGAATTAACCCTTTTGTTTATGGTTTTATTTGACTTCTCTATGTAGTTCAAGTTTTTGTTTTTCTTCAGCATTTTGGATTCTGAAGGGTTATGTTTTCACTTGGTGGTGGTAGGTAAAGTGCACAGCTATGGGTGGAATTTGAGTCCGTCATTGTGGACTTGGGGTTCGAGTCCGAAGCTGAATGGGTTTGGAAAACTGGCCGAGGGAACTCCTGTTTCTGTTGGTACTTTTGGGGCTAATGGAGGTGGAGGTGTTGGGCATGGCTCCACCGTGGAGAGGCTATATGCATGGGAGAAGAAGTTGTTTCAAGAGGTCAAGGTGTGTTACTCTTTTGCGGATGGTAATAATAAAAGAAAAAGAAAAGGGAAAAAGTTATAGGTTATTTATTTCTCTTTTGAGAACATAAGATTTGATGCGGGTCTGGTGAAGAAATCTTGTTCTTTACAACTAATGTTCTATCGATGCTATGCTTATTGTTCATATTCATAGATAATTGACAATTCCCTTTAATCGTTGTTTAACTTTTCTAATATTTGGTTTTGTTGGTAAAAGAATGCGAAGACTATAAAGATGGAGCATGAGAAGAAGCTGGCACTGCTAAGGAAGGTGGAGATGAAGAGAGCTGATTATGTGAAGGCAGAGAAGACAAAGAAAGAAGTGGAGAAATTAGAATCACAAATGATGGTTGCTTCTCAGGCCATTGATACTACATCTGCTGAAATAATCAAACTGAGGGAGGTGGAGCTGTACCCTCAACTCATTGAGCTTGTCAAAGGGTAAGTCTCTCATTTCAGAATCCTCTTTAATTTTATACATAACGAGCTAAAGGAAAAAGCTATCCTGCAATAGTGAAAAACACTAGCTCAGTAGCAAATAAGATACTGAATCTTAAAGTAAGGGAAGCATTTTCGTTCTGTTGGGAGGGACCCTTTTGGGGTCTTAGCTTGCTGGTAGGAATGGGAAAAGCGAAGAGGCATGAATAAGCCGTGGGAGCACCCTTTTCCTTCAAGGGACTGAGTTACAAACTGAGTCAGAATATATACATGCGTAGGCATAGAGCATCAGTGACAGTAGAAAATATTGCTTTTGACTGCTTTATAGTTTTCACTGATGTAGTTTTGCCCTTGACTGAGACGAGTACAATTCGTACAACCCAAAATATCATTTTTGATCGTGGGTGTTTCCTTTGGATCAGTGCTTATCGCTTCTAAACCCTCTATACATATCTTGGACTAGACATTATTGTGGCGTACTTTGTACCATATAGTTTCTCACATGACTTTCAATTGGAATGATTATGTACCAATGGATGGGATGTTATGGTCCCCGCATGATGATTCTCATCTGGGTTTTCTGTTCATAAAATCATGATATCCTTTTTACTTTGGCAACCTGTACAAACAACACAAATTCGAGAAAGGTTGAAATCGAGGTATACTCTCTGCTGGGAACTGCCAAACGATCTAAAATACAAATCATCCTTCGCCATTTTGTTTGCTTTCATCCGGAATGCTTGTTGTCCTTGCACAAACACTGTTGCTTCTGATTTGCTTACAGAATAATGTGTAGCACTATCCCTGTCTGCTAGGATTTCTATCAACAGTGACATAACTGACATTACAATTCAACAACATTCAACAATCAAAAACATTTATTAGAGAAAAAAATATATGTACTAGTGAAGTTTATCAGAATAAGAAGGCTTTCTCAGCATTGTGTTTGTTATGTTGGCAGATTAATGTGCATGTGGAGAAGCATGTACGAGTGTCATCAAGTTCAAAAGCACATAGTTCAGCAGCTAGAGTACCTCAACACCGTACCATCAAACAACCCCACTTCTGAGATTCACAGGCAATCAACTCTTCAGCTGGAGCTTGAAGTTCAGCAATGGCACCAATCTTTCTGCAACCTCTTCAAGGCTCACCGCGATTACATCCAATCCCTCACAGGTTGGCTAAGACTCACCCTTTTCCAGTTCAGCAAAAACCCTCTAAGCAGAACCCCGGAGGAGTCAAAGATATACTCCCTCTGTGAAGAATGGCACCTTGCTGTTGATCGCATTCCAGACAATGTAGCATCCGAAGGAATAAAAAGCTTGTTGACGGTTATTCATGCCATAGTGGAGCAACAGGCAGAGGAGTATAAACAGAAGAAGAAGTCAGATTGCGCGTTCAAAGAGCTTGAGAAGAAGGTGGTTCAGCTTCGGTCGTTGGAGTGCAAGTATGGTCCATACTCCATGCCAGAATCCTCTGGTTCAATGCGAAACAAGGACTCGGTGACCCAGAAGCGTGCCAAGGTGGAAGCTTTGAGAGCAAAGGCAGAAGAAGAGAAGAACAAGTACGAGAAGGCAGTGAGTGTGACTAGGGCAATGACGCTGAACAACTTGCAAATGGGTTGCCCTCATGTGTTTCAAGGGATTGTGGGGTTTTCAAGTGTTTGCATGGAGGTTTTTGAATCTGTATACAACAAAGCCAAAGTTGCTGAACAGGAGCATGACGTGAAGAGAATATTGGCGTAGGAGAATTCTAGTTCATATGTCGTGTATAGATGAATCTGATATCATGAATCATGATACCTCATACCACCTGTTATGGAGACTATTGGTGTAGATTCCTCAATCCGCAAGCATTTATTACGATGGGTTTTACTTGGTTTCATTGTGTACTGTTAATATGATAATATATATAGTCGAGAAAAAATTGAAGATTTGAAGACTCAGAATTTTGTGGCCAAGTTGTACCTTTTTTTTAAGGTTTGATTCCTCTTCTTAACTTTGGGAAAGTGTCTTGTCTATGCATTCAACAAAAATACAGAATCTCTGCTCCTGTCACGTTTCCTGCAAGAATTATGTGCGGAATTGAATTTAATTTGGTACGAGGACCGCAGACTAAACTCTATAGTATAATAAAACACTTCTACTTTTTTTTTCTCCTTTTCATAGAATCCTTCAACATTGGAATCACTGAAAATTTGAATTATATTCGTAAGTATTTCTTTTTTTTAATAATTATGTTTAGGAAATGCTAAATGTAATGTTACGCATGTTGCTGGATGTGGTAGTTAGTTCTGTGCTTGTCAGATTTCACTGAACTGTGCTTAATATGTTGTTCAACTGATTCTGTGGCTTTGGTGACATACATTTAAAATTGTACTAGCAACGTTTGACCCATCAAACTATTAAGCAACCATCAAAATCAATTCACCAAGATAGAATTTGTTCAAACAATGTAAGATATCTTAGCGCACACACACACTCATCTAAACTTTTACATAATTTTTTTTATATTTATTGACATATAATTATTACTTGATGTGACTTGATTGATATATTTAATACATTTCTAATTATTATATTTCCTAACTTATACCAAGTACAATTTCATAAAATAAAAAGTTATAATTTGTAAAAAACTCGTAGATGAGAAATATACATTACTAAATTCTTACAAGATTTATTGGGATCTTGTTTAAAAAAAAACTTATCAAATTAAACTTTGCGTATATTTTAAGAAAAGAAATCAATTTACTAAAATAGTCCCAATAAACAAGTGATTATATGTTTAAAATTCTTTTGATAATTACCAATTTAAACTTTTTTCAAGTTTAATGGTCCAATTTAAAAGTTTTGAAAACATCATAGGTGTGTGCAAAGGGAAGGGTGACCTTTTGAGGAAAAATTTATGTAACTTTAGTTCATTTTCATATCTTGAATGATTCACTTCAATTTTCAAAAAATAAAAAAAAAAAACAGATGAAAATGAACGAACTAAAATTATGAGATTTTTTCTAAAAAAAAGTGACTGAATCCACTCCCGCGTGCAAACATTAATAATACACATTAATACTGGTTTTAACATTAACAATTCCGGAAGTACTATTGTATGTATGAGATTATATAATCAAAGCTTGCAAATAATTTAACAGAAAGGGATCAAACTCTGACTAAGATTTTTTTTTTTTTTTCTCTTTTTTCATTCTGCACAAGATAAATTGGATGCAACAGAACACTTACCACGCAACCAAGTTAAACGTTTATCCTTTTTGAGGGACAAAAATATCTCCCTAGCATTAGGTTTGTTGAACAGATCAAGAGCAGCAAAATATAGTTGTTGATCAACACCTTGCATCAAATCTAAGTCCCTAATACAGTCAGCCATGCTAAATCTAGCAATTTGTTGCTCTATGGCAGCTGCCCTCATCTTTGAAGCAGACGCCATCTCAAACATGGCATCTGCAATAGCTTCATCAATTCCTTTACGTCCTCTTTTGCGCTTAGAAATTCCAGTAGGTGTAGTAGGTTGAACTGTTTGAGGATCATTAGCATCTTCCTCGTCCTGAGATTCTGATGAGGACTCCTCATGGTGCGTGTTCAATGGCTCTAGACAAGGAGTTACAGAAGTATGTTCACCCTCAGATGCAGCTACATATTCATGTTTGCCATTGGTTGCTGGCTCAGAGAATATTGTGCAAAGTTCTTTAAAGATTGGGCACCCACCGGTTTTGACAGTCTCAGCATCTGGATGTTTCTGCAATTTCTAAGAGTTAATCTAGAACTATTTTATAGAACACAAGTCTGTGTTCAATGGAATCCCTATCCAGAGAAAAGATGCTGCAGGTTATAATTGAAACTACAAAAAATGATGGTAATATAAACACATTCTTTTAAACATCCTCATGAAAGCCAAGTTAGCCTCATTTTCTATTATTGTGTGTTTAGTTAAACTTGTTTTAGAAAACTAATGCTTTTTTTTTATTAGTTTCCTAAGGGCTTTAAACAAAAAAAAAATGTAGTTTCACCAAAATAATCCCAGCCATACATGTTTTGTGAATTCCACATGAATTTTAATATTTCACCCTACAATAAAGAATGCAGCGTTCATAAAAAAAGCTACAGGGTTTCAATGGAGAGAGAAATTAAGCCACAACATTTTCAAGTTGTTAACATTACTTGTTCCATATTTTATCATTACAATGAAAATCAAACTTTTGGAGAATTTTAAATTAATCTCGGATAAGCTATCCATACAAAACTCTATCTTCACCTTGGTAGGAAAAAAAAATTGGAAACAGATTTTTCATACAAAGCATTCTTGAATGTTGAAACTCATTAAGAGCTTGTTTGGTTCAAATATCGGGAAAGGATAAGAGAAGGAAAATCCCCTCACCTCCCTGTTTTTGTCTCCCCTCTAATGTTTATAAACCATGCTAATTAAATTATCCTTAAGATGAACATTTGAGTTATAGTTCTTTCCTATCCATAGAAATTTGAATACCAAGAGGTTTACAGCATTTTTAATACATTGAAAAAGAAAGAAATACAAAAGTGGGGGACCAAACCAAACCCCCCTAAAAGAATACAAAATGTGGAAGACTGCATCTATCACAACAAAAGTAATAAGCAATACATGGAGGTACACCAGAATTAGCTAGGTTATCAGCAAACCTATTTCCCTTCCTAAAATTGTGCAAAAGTCTGAAACGTATACTCTTAATATACTCTATAGCATTGTTCCATCTGTTTCTTAGCCTCCAAGGAACAACTGTGCTGTCATAAAAGGATCTAATAGTGAGTAGTGAATTTGTCTCAATTCAAAGAACTTTCCATCCAATTTGAACCGTTATAATAGTAAATTATTTTAGTTTCCCTCTCCTTCTCTTATAAATCAAACAAGTTGTTCCTCCACGAGAAATTACTCTATAGTTTAAAACCACCACGTATCCAAAGTCTCAGCCAATCTCTCTATAACATGCAGCCAAGTTTTTCAATTAACGAAATCAATAAAACTCAAATATGTGTCACATGAAGATTGATCAAAACCATGGCACATGGTCCTAGACCATACAATAAATCCCACCCCTCTACTCCCTTTCTTTAAACCAAACAGCATACAAAATGACAATATGTTCAAAGTTTCTTCTTTCAGCAGCACCATACTTTGATGTTTTGTTAAAAACAAAACAAAAGATGAAGGAACATACCTTGATGTATTCCGCCCAAATTTCATCATTGGCTGTTATAGATCCTGTGGATTCATCCCAACTAAAGTCACTTTGATCAAGAATGGACTTTACAATAGTATACTGCCGCCTCAAGACCGAATATCGGTTTTTGAGCTGTTCCTTGTCCCATTTCAGACCTGTTTTGCTGTAAAACTCATCACAAATATATTTCCATGCTTTCTTATTGAATAAATTGTTATGTTTATTCCCTTTATGTACTTGGTCAACCATCAGTGTGGCAAGTATCTTAGTTAGTGATGTCGTCCACCTAGCCCTCGACTGTTCCTGCTGCTGAGTTTCTAGTCTTCTTGATCTCGTAAATTGGCCTGCCATCTATAGTTTACTGTACATAAGTGTTTGATAAAGTGGCAACACAGTACACATAACAAGAGTTTGTAGGTATTTAGAACTGCATTCACACTGCAAGAAAGGACATCCAATTATACGCCACACATTGTTTCCGTGTTTGATTTCCCTCCTCAAGCGAAGAACATGAGTCAATTCTGTAGCAAATAGAAGAAGCTTCTTTCATTGTTTTGACATTAAATTTATGAGATTCAAGTAACCCGATGCAATACAACAAATACACTGTAATTTTAGCCGCAATGTGGGTCTTTGACACAATTCCAAACAAATTGTGAATTATATCGTCTGGACTTAAGATTCTAGTTGAATATCGCTAGCAATAATTAAAAATGCATAATACAAAAAATGCATAACCAACCAATTACAATTGAGAATGGTACTGATGAAATGGGCAGCATTGTAAGCACACATTATGGTAAGAGGAGGACACACAAATCAAAGAAGACCCAAAAATTAGTACGATCCACTGTGCGATTGCAAGCTTGCAAACAGCATAAAAGAGTAAAGGTATAAACTTTATTTCATTCAGACTCAGAAAAAACATATGTATCTCAGTTTAGGCATTTATGTTGCGATTCAATTGTAAATTCTCTAATTGAATTTTGTTAAACCTTTTTGAAAACCCTAAAGCAGAGGAGAGAAGGAAAATTTACCTTGAGAAAACCAGATCTCTCAAAGAAGATTGACCCTTCGATGAGATTACACAATTTATTCCTTGAAACAGGGGAAGAAGAACAGAGAATACTGAGAACAACCTAGTCTGCCTAAGAACAAAATTTTAATCGAGGTTTGGCAAAAAGTAAACGTTTGTTTGATTACTTCTAGTTATAAAAAATATTTTAGATTATCACTGCACATGTTTCTTTAGCAGAAGTTACGATTTATTAAAATGTTTATGGTATAAAATGTATAAAATTAAAATGTTTATGGTATAAAATTGGTAAGTCTAAATTAATAAGTTATATCTACAATAACTTGATAAATGTCCTTTTGTTTGTGACTATGGATAGTTTTACCTCTTAATAAACAAATAATAATAATATATTTATTTAATAAAATAAATAATTGAATAGTTCTTTTTATTCTAAAAGAATTAAATATTTTTTGAAAAATGATTTCACATAATTTTTAATACTATTTCTGTAGAATTATATATTAAATTATATTATTCAATTAATTACGTGTAAAAATAATATAATTTAAAATTATATTAAAATCATAAAATTATATTATTTTAATAGAATAAAAATGTAAATACATTGTAAAAGAACCTGTGTTTTTGTCGGTTCTTATAATGACAAAAAAAGGTACTGTAAGAAAAAATATCTTAATCTCTAACCAAATACTACGTACCTATTTATTCTACTTAACTTCTTAATGTGGGGATAAATATGGTTTATTTAATTATTTATTTATTTATTATTATTATTATTATTATTATTATTATTATTATTGATGTTTTTGTTTTATTTTATGGTTATTATTATTTTCAATAATATTATTGATAGAGATGAAAATGAGTAACTTTTTTGTTCGTATTTGAAAAATATATATTTAATTTCATACTATGTAATAATAACTTTAATTTTTATGTTATATTATTATGTATTTATACATCGACATTTAATTCTTAATTATATCTGATTTTTATGTGAATGCATTACTAATAGCTTTAATAAATTATAATTAAAAACTAGTTAAAGCATGTGAATCATAGAAAATTTAAAATAATTAATAAACTAAAAAAGATAAATAGTGTGTTAAAGCTCTCCGCTGGAAAATTTCGAGATGAGAAAAAATAGTCGATGACAAAAACATGTACCTATTAAGAAAGTTACTTCCATGTACATAACGAAATTTAAATAGATATAAGCACATATATCTTTAGATAACTAAGTTTTCTATTCATTGTAAATGAACAAGGCCAGAATGAATATCATATATATATATATATATATATATATATATATATATATATATATATATATATATATATATATATATATATATATATATATATATATATATTTTTTTTTT
>Ga0099822_1007478_pt1 | contig 14123 bp, 4 predicted proteins | sample CowpeawhiteBW_FD_76839 | JGI IMG/M metagenome (GOLD analysis project Ga0099822, IMG submission 76839) | Root nodule microbial communities of legume samples collected from California USA - Cow pea white BW | ecosystem: Host-associated > Plants > Roots > Nodule | place: USA: California | collected... | reverse complement strand
CAAAAAGATGCACTTGGCCATTGAGTATGGCAATATTCACCATATGGCATGCTCCTTTGTCATCACTTAGCAACTCTAACCTTCCTTCCAACACTGAACCTCCACCCACTGAATACCACATCTTTTTGACGTTCACATACCCCATTTCCTTCAGAATGGACAATATTTCGAAGTAGCTCCACCTATCTGGGTCACATGTAAGGGTATTGCTCTCACCCACATATTTTAGTGACCCATCATTTATAAACTTTCCCCCATGGTGGAAGACAACTTCAAAGTGGTCGTCCATCTGTAATCTATAAAATTGCCCAAACAATAATACCAAATTTACAGTCAATACCACATACACACCAACAAATAATTTAAAATGGGGGACCACAACTATAACACCGTCACTTTCACACAAACGGTGGACCACAAAATTGATTAAACAAATACACAACCAACCGCATTACTTAAAAAGCACATTCAACCGACAAACGCGTATAAAAACAACACCCTAAAGCATACCAACACACCAATTTCAAAGCAAACGCATTCGAATAAAAAAACCCTAAATCCATGCCCTAAAGAGAATGAGGAACAGGGGTCTCAAAAAAACGTACCTTTGATCGCCTTCTCCGAACGATTTCACCTTCTCCGAACGATTTCACCTTCTCCGATCGATTCGCCCTTCGATTTTGCAGAAACCCCGATCGCTTCTTCCTCCAGACCTTCTCATTTCTCACTCACATTTTCGACTTTCCAAACTTAACACTCTCACAAACTTAATTTTTTAATTCAAACGCAGATTATTTTATTAGTTATTTTGAAAATACCACGTCAATAATAAGTGCCATACCACGTGTCAAATATTTGTGTCAACCTGTTCATTCATCAACGTTAATGACTTTAACGGCGTCAATGAAAATGTACATGATTGATGCACTTAAAATAACTTGGGTACCAAATTGAAACTTTTTTTTTTGCCGGGTACCAAATTGACATCATTGACCCAAACTGGGTACCTTACCAGTAATTAAACCTTTTATTTATTTATTTCATTCTTGAAAATATTATTTGTGTTTGGCTAATTAGAATAAATAAACATTGCCATAGTTAAAAAATATGTAAGATTACTTATCTTACTTAATATTTACTTACTTAAATTCTCAAGTCAAAAACTTTCAAATATAAATTACTTTCAAATCTTCATTTCTTTTTATTATTTCTGAAATTTTTTTTCATTACTTTTTTTAGTGTATTAACAATCACCGTATATGATTATCATGAAATTTAGAATTAATTTTTATTACATTTCTATATATACACATATCGTTTATAATTAATTATTCACTAACCAACAAGTTATATTCTAAATTAAATTAGGAAATATATATATAATTAAGAATTATTAAATAATATGAATAATCAAACAAAATGAAGTTAGAAACACTTCATTTAATTACACATAACATAAAATAATTAAATAAATAAAATAAGATTAGAAACATCTTAACCAAATATGATAATTAAATATAATTATAAATAGTAAAAGATTAGATGGTGTAAAGTCAGGGACACGGAATAATAATAACAATAATAATAATAATAAAAAATACCATAAACTACAAATTAAGATAAGAGTTTTAAGGACATTAAAAAAAAAAATTATAGTTATAAATAATATAAAATAATTAAATAAGATAACGCTAGAGATACTTACTGAAACATAAGACAGTCATAAAATAAATAAATAACTAATACGTTGAGTAATTGAAATAAACTTTTTTCCTTCAACTTAATGTGCTCTTTAAAAATAAAATTGTAATAGAGCTAAGTTTTAAAGCGATAAAAATACTTTAAACGCATTGATCTAATAATATTAATTTAACATACTGAAGACCGTACCACTAAAAAATAATTATTGGATAAAAAATATAAAACAAATAGTAAAAAGAAAAAAGAAGCATAGGAATATATGTGACAATTATAAAAAAGAAAATTTGTAAAATATGTCAAACATATTAGAATTATGAGGAGTGCTTGACCTAAGTGACCAAGCATTTAATATATGACCTGTCGCAGTTCCATTCTATAAACAAAGAGACAAAAAAATGGTCAAAAATCAAATGCCTTAAATTCGCGCTCAGCTCTTACTCTACATAAAAGTTTAAATAAATTCTACAAAGAGGTAATTTTGTTAAACTTTCAAATTGTGATAAGTAATCAATATGAATTATACTTTATAAAAGCATTTAATGAAATTATATGTTTAAAACCTATAATTAAAAATACACAATTAAAGTGATATACATAGGGTGATCATACGAATTGGTCCTGTCTCTTTAGGTCCGATTTGTTTAAGTCCAGTTCATATTTGGTCCACAAAACACGGATAAGACTAATCTGTTTCATGTTAAAGACGTGGATTGAAAAGTCTGATACGAAAGTCTGTAGGCTTTTTTATTTATTTACTTTTAAAAAAAATTTATGATAAAACTTTTAATATATAATAATTAAAATTTTTTAACAAATTTACACAATCAAACAAAAATTTAAAAAAAATTGAATAATAAATTAATAATTTAATATTTCCATAATATTCAAATCTCAACGCATTAAAAAAATACATAACACTGTAACAATGTCTTTGTCAGTCATAAAAAATTTAAAACAGTCACTTATAAAAATATTTAAAACATTTATGAGCACTCAATAAAGGAAATAATCATTATCCAAGTATAAGTTTTTCTTTTTAATGCAGATCGTGGATCGCTCATACAGATTACGGATTATACGGACTGAACCTTTGTGGTCCAACGAGCTTAATGTCACATGTTTCTTTAACTGCCGTGCAGACCGGCCTGCCGGAACAGGTCCATAGCCACCCCTAGATATACATGAACGATGAAGTTAATGAAATTGAAATGATGAAGCAGAGTGGCTAGACCGCATTCCATTTCTCAACCACTGCACCAAACCAGACAGTCCTGTTAACACAACAGGGTCGTGATTAATTTCTTGCATTGCCAGGGCACTAATTGCTGGCAGGATCACGTTATGCAATGAAACCCTTTTTTTGGTTGGCCTAGGTTAATGCAGCATACCACAACACTCACCCTTTTCCCTTTGTTCTATCCTTTTTGTTTTTTTTTTCCCAGAACTACCTCCAAAAACATTGCACTGATTAGAACTTTTGTCGAATACCTTGTCTTCAATTGTCAAAATTTTCAACTATCCACATGTGGTCCTTCAAATCCCATGACGTCAATCTAAGTTGATCCTGCCACAACTTTATGCCCAAAAATCCATTGGAAACCCTAAAAACAGTGCAAACTTGGCTCTTTCTGCTTTCAACTTCGGCTAATGTGTTGACCACTCCCAGATATTGCCCCCACACCTATTATTACAACTATTTCATTTTTAGTTAGCAGAGTTTTTTTAAAAATCAATGTAAAATGTTGTTAGAGATAAGAAAAAAGTTAAATTCCCCAGTGATATTGACCTTTGAAGCCCAAAGGAATGAACCAAAAGGGAACACTGAACGTCAAGCCAAAATCTAGGGATGAAAGTGTGAAGTACCAAACAAGTAAAACATGTCTTATCCATCACAACATCAAGAAACCTTAGCTTCGTAAAACTCAATTATCGTCCCCTTGTTCTTTATTTTGGCGCAAGCAATTGTCACCATGTTATTCCATTTCAAGACCAGAAGTGGATCAGATCCAAACCTCAATTCCAACATTAAATTATAGAAACTGAAGTGAAACATCTGGGACAGATTGCTTGTTTCCATATACGACCAAGAGAATTTTCTTAGGAAGCATCAAACATTATTAAAATTGACATGAAAGAATATTTATAGATTCATTATGAGTAATCTATGGATATTAACATAAAAATGAGTTCTCTTTACCATCGTGAGAAATTACTAAAATGGAATAATTTTTTAACCTATATTAAATAATTTATTAATGTCTATTTCTACCTTCAAGATGTGTCTATCTTGATCAGAAAATGTATTATTGACTAGAGATAAAATAATTTATAGTACATAAGATACAAACCTCGTCTTATAAGTCAATTTTGTATAATTGAGTTAGATTAAAATTTTATTTTTTAACACAGGTCAAGATGATTTTCATGAAAAAATTGAAGTCAACACAGTTTTAGATTATTTCTATATTTTACAAAATGTATTGAAATTGTATAATATTATATATATATATATATATATATATATATATTCTAAAAAAGTTATCTAAAGTTGTAACAACTAGAACTTTTTCATCAAAGTCGTTTTCACTTGAAACAAATTTATTTCAATTAAAGTAAAATTATCTTAATATAAAGAAGTCATGTTAACTTGTAACAACTAATCCAAGTATGATTTTTTTTTTTAAATGGTAATTTCAAAGTGAATCCAATTGCACCGAAATAGTAAAATAACGAAGAAAAATGTTTGAAAAATTTTGCATGAAAGACTTGAGAAAGTTAAAGTAGAAGGAAAGATGGAGACCAGAGGCAATGCATGGTTTAGGAAGGAAGGAAGGAAGGTGATGTGAAAGAATAGGAAGTAAGTAGATGCACTGATTAAAAGCCTCGACAACAAAACAGAAGGGAAAGTTAAACATGCAAAGATAAGATAGACGACACACACATACCTCAATCATTCTGCTATCACATCCTTCACTAACATTTAACTACGCCAATTCATTTAACATATCTCTTAAATTAAATACAATCACACAACCTTCTCAATTATTTCTTCATTACACTACTCTTTGCACCTCTCATTCATTTCATATTGTATTCGATTATCATAGTTATTTAAAAACATAACAATCACTAATTCTAAATTTTAAAACGATAATTGATATAGAAATTAACTGAGATTATAATATATTAGTAAATTAAATATTATAAAAAGGGCTTATAATAATTTTTGGTCCATATCCGGTGGGTGGCGCTGTTTCTTATGTTTGCTGTAGATATTTAAAAACATAAAAGCAGAATGAAGAGAGTAAAATGAAGAATACAATAATTTACGTATAAATAAGTAGATACGAACAAAATTAGTAAGACAAACAGAAATAATGTAGATAAATAAAATAATAAATATAAATATAAATTGAACACATAAAAAAAAAAAAACAGAGTAATCGAAACTTAAGCTGATCATGGGGGCACAATAAGTTTGGCCCAAATAACACTACACATGTCTCTTCCCTTCTCCTGCCGGTGTAGTTGATGTCCTACCGAAGGACGTTACTTCCTTTTGTTGCTTTATTTCTGTACTGCATCCACAAAACAACACCTACCATGTACAATACACCAATTCACTTTTTCAGAATCTCTCTTCCATCAGACAATTCAGTTAGAAAGCCATAAAGCTGTTCAAATTATTACAGCTAAAATCAATGTTTCTCTATTTTTTTCAATAATTTATAAAGAAAGTTTTCCCACGACTAAACCAGCTCGTCAGTCAAATAGGAAGGAGAAGATAAATTATGACTTTCGTAATTAAGTCGGACATTAATCTAGAAAAAGTTTGTGCTTCCCTTTGGAATAGACATTTGTATTTATAGGTACGAAAAAGACCGTTTATATTTCAAATTTCCACCTCTCCTTAAAATTCAGGATGGATGGATTCTTGTAGTAACTGAGAGTATGATTAATTAGTACCTCTAGAACAAATCATTGAAATTGGAATGATGTCGCTCCATATCCTTTTTCAAGAGCAGTCCAAAATTAGATCGTATTTTTCCTTAAATAATGACGGATCTTCAATCAATAGTTTGAGGGTGTCAAAATTTTGATTGAATTACTCTTTTGGTCTATTTTTTCGTAAAAAAGATATTAAGTTGATCCTCTAGTTTTTCTTTTTACTCTCAATTTGGTTCCAATTTTTTAAAAATTGATACAACTTGATCATTCTCGTTAAATTTTTTCATCAAAATTGACACTGGAATTATGTCAATTATACCAACAAAGAAAACAATCTTATTAACAACTTCAATTTCGATGAAAAAATATTGATCCGATTCAAGAGATTTAACAAAAAAATAATCAAATTGCATCATTTTTTTTAAAATCAGGATCGAATTGAGACTTAAAAAAATTGAGGACCAATTTGATATTTTTTAACAAAAATAAGAGCTAAAAGCATAATTCTAAAATTTATATAAATTAGTACAAATATTGTATTTACTTTTTTTACGATAATAAAAAATAATAATAATTATAATAATAATTATTATAATTATAAAATTAAATATAAATAATTTTAATAATTTTAAAATAATTAATTTTCATTTATAATAATATTTAAATAAAAAATATTAAATTAAATAAATGATCACTTAAAAAAAAATATTAATAAAATAATTATTTTTATTTAAAAATTATTTCAAAGATAAAATTAAAAAATAGATGTGGATAGAAAAAACTTTTTTTATATATAAATATAAATATATAAAAAAATTGAAATATCAAATACATGAAATATATTAAAAATATTAAATTTTTAAAAAATATATTTAAAATTATATATTAAATTATATAAATATAAAAAAATTGGGGTGGACTATAATCCCTTTGGTCACAACAAAGATTTGTCACTCTCCTCAAAGTCTGTCTATATTTTTTTCAAAGTCAGGTCATATCCTAAATCGATTCAAAATTTATTCATATCGACTTTCTATTTATCTCAGCTTGAGCCAAATTCTAAAAAATCATCTCAACTCAATAACAAATCTTTATCTAATCAAGATCAAAATATTCATATTTACCTCGGTCATTCCCTAAATTGTACATAAATATATATTATTTTATTTATGATAAGATAAATTATAAAAGGTTGAGAAGTGCATTAAATACGTGTGTACAAAGGCACATTAAAGACAGAGACTGATAAGAGAGAGAATCTCTATGGTCCATCTCTGTTCCGCTACCCACCCATCAAACTAATGCAGAATAACAGGATCAATATGTGAAATGAAAAGCAGATAGATATGAATATTTTTGAGTTCTAATTATAAAGTAGCCTTAACAATTATTTTGGTTTAATTTGTTTAATTTCATTTTTTTTTCTGTTCAATTATGTTTTTTATTTAAACTGTGTTAAATTTAATCTTTTTTACTACGTCGTATAAATTGATAACAATAAATACAGAATGACATTATTTCCATAGTTATTTTAATTTTGATGATTTGTGTTTTTTTCAAATAAATTTATGTTTTAGTTAAATTTTATCATTATAATCTCAGTCTCAAGTTCATTGATCTTACCGTCCACTTCTTCACCAATCTCACACTTCATTCCATCACCCAAAAACTCTAAAATAGTATTATGAAAAGGCTTTCCCAAATATAATACAACTGCTAAATTAGTGTTTAGTGAAGAAGACCGACAACAGCTGGATTGCATTGTTGTTTTAACTATAAAACATAGCACTTTAAATATAAAACAACTCTATTTTTGTTTTCTCCATGCACTTGGGCAAATGGCAATTCTAGGTTGCTTCAATTTGTTTATACTTGAAAACTAAAATCATATTAAACTTATAGCAAACAGGTATATTTTTACTATATAAATAAAATATATTTTGAAAATGATATATATAAATACACAAAGTGAAACATAAACCTGTGGAGTGTTATTGTTGAAGAGGTTAAATGAGGTTTTGGTGTAGCAATGGCGAGGGAAGATGGGGGAGCTAAGGATGTTGGCATAACTAACCCAACTAACAAAACACTCACACCTTACTCTCTTCTTCCCTTCACTACCATGACTAAATTTCTCATCCTACTGTTATTGTGCGCACGCTTCTTATCATGCGCCCACTGCGCCTCCGTCACCGAGATCCAAGCCTTAACGTCGTTCAAGCTCAACCTTCACGACCCTCTCGGCGCGCTTAACGGCTGGGACCCATCTACGCCGTTAGCTCCATGCGACTGGCGCGGGGTTTCTTGCAAGAACGACCGAGTCACCGAGTTACGCCTGCCTCGCCTTCAACTCAGTGGCCAACTTGGTGACCGCATTTCAGACCTACGCATGCTTCGAAGGCTAAGCCTTCGCTCCAACTCCTTCAACGGCACAATTCCCCAATCCCTCTCCAAATGCACGCTCCTACGCGCCTTGTTCCTACAGTATAACGACCTCTCCGGCCAACTCCCGCCGGAGATCGGTAACCTCGCCGCTCTCCAGATTCTCAACGTCGCCGGCAACAACCTCTCTGGGGAAATCCCCGCAGAACTTCCCCTCCATCTCAAGTACGTTGACCTCTCCGCCAACGCCTTCTCCGGCGAGATTCCGACCACCATCGCCGTTCTTTCCGAGCTTCAGCTTATCAACCTCTCCTACAACAAGTTCTCGGGCCAGATTCCGGCGCGCATTGGAGAGCTTCAGAATCTGCAATACCTTTGGCTCGATCACAATGTTCTCGGCGGAACCTTACCTTCGTCTCTCGCGAATTGTTCCTCGCTCGTGCATTTGAGCGTCGAAGGGAACGCGCTCGCCGGCGTGTTACCGGCTGCGATTGCGGCTCTCCCGAACCTCCAGGTGTTGGCGCTCGCGCAGAACAACTTCACCGGCGCCGTTCCGGCTTCTGTTTTCTGCAACGTGTCGCTGAAAGCGCCGTCACTGCGCATCGTCCAGTTAGGGTTTAACCGTTTCACGGATTTCGCGTGGCCTCAAGCCGCCACGTGTTTCAGTGTTCTTGAGGTTTTGGATATACAGCAAAATGGCGTGCGCGGCATGTTTCCATTGTGGCTAACCAACGTGACCACGTTGTCGGTTCTCGATATTTCCGGTAACGCACTTTCCGGCGAGGTTCCGCCGGAAATTGGAAATCTCTGGAAATTGGTAGAGCTGAAGATAGCCAATAATTCATTCTCAGGCGAGATTCCGCCGGAATTAGTAAAATGTAGGTCCCTGCGTTTTGTTGATTTTGAAGGAAACCGGTTTTCCGGTGAGGTTCCTTCGTTTATAGGAAATCTGACGGCGCTGAAGGTTCTGTCTCTTGGTGTGAACCATTTCTCTGGTTCTGTTCCGGTGAGTTTTGGTGGGCTTGTTTCTCTTGAAACTTTGAGTTTAAGAGGTAATAGATTGAATGGTTCAATGCCAGAGGAAGTGATGGGGTTGAAGAATTTGACAGTGTTGGACCTCAGTGGAAACCAGTTTTCGGGTCATGTTTCTGGGGAAATTGGGAATCTGAGTAAGTTAATGGTTCTGAATCTGAGTGGTAATGGCTTCTATGGAGAAATTCCTTCCACATTGGGGAATCTTTTCAGGCTCACAACACTTGATTTGAGCAAACAAAATCTCTCCGGTAAATTGCCATATGAAATTTCGGGGCTTCCCAGTTTGCAGATCATTGCTCTTCAAGAGAACAAGTTGTCTGGGGTGATCCCTGAAGGGTTTAGCAGCTTGACCAGTTTGAAATACGTGAACCTAAGCTCTAACGAGTTTTCTGGGCATGTTCCCAAGAGCTATGGCTTTCTCCGATCTTTGGCTGTTCTTTCATTGTTGAATAACCGAATCACGGGAATGATTCCCCCGGAAATTGGAAACTGCCCTGACATTGAAATTCTCGAGCTTAGATCAAATTACTTCAGGGGTCCCATTCCCGCGGATCTCTCTGGCCTAGTCCATTTGAAAGTCCTTGATTTAGGTAAGAACAACTTAACTGGGGCTTTGCCTGAGGATATCTCCAAATGCTCAGAGTTAACCGTTGTCTTAGCAGATCACAACCAACTTTCGGGTGCTATACCAGGGTCATTGGCCAAGTTATCACACCTAACTGTGCTGGATCTTTCTGCCAATAAATTGAGTGGCGAAATCCCCAGTAATCTAAACACCATCCCCGGTTTGGTGTTCTTCAATGTCTCAGGCAACAACTTAGAAGGTGAGATTCCACCTATGCTGGGTTCTAAATTCAACGACTCCTCTGTATTTGCAAGTAACCAGAACTTGTGCGGGAAACCATTGGATAGAAAGTGCGAAGCGACGGACAATAGTGAGAGAAATAGGTCGATAGTGTTAATCATTATCATCGCGGTTGGAGCTTGCTTATTGGCATTGTGTTGCTGCTTCTACATCTCCAGCCTTCTGAGATGGCGCAGAAGGATTAAAGCAGCAGTGTCGGGAGAGAAGAAAAAGAGTCCAAGAACAAGTTCAGGAACAAGTCAAGGTCGAAGCAGCACTGACACCAACGGACCAAGACTCGTCATGTTCAACGCCAAAATCACACTCGCCGAAACAGTCGAAGCAACAAGGCAATTCGATGAAGAAAACGTGCTGAGCAGAACAAGACACGGTTTAGTATTCAAGGCCTGTTACAACGACGGAATGGTCCTTTCCATTCGCAAGCTCCCAGACGGGTTACTACTAGACGAAAACATGTTCAGAAAAGAAGCCGAGTCGTTAGGAAAAATTAGGCACCGGAACCTAACAGTTCTCAGAGGCTACTATGCAGGCCCATCGGATGTTAGACTCTTGGTGTACGATTACATGCCAAATGGGAACCTCGCAACATTGCTCCAAGAAGCATCACACCTAGATGGTCACGTTCTGAATTGGCCAATGCGACACCTCATTGCATTAGGAATAGCCCGTGGCATAGCGTTTCTACACCAATCCTCACTTATCCACGGTGACATCAAACCCCAAAGCGTGCTCTTTGATGCAGACTTCGAAGCCCATTTATCAGATTTCGGGTTGGACAAGTTAACAGTTACCAACCCAGTTGAAGCCTCCACTTCAAGCACTGCTTCAGTTGGGACGTTGGGTTACGTGTCCCCTGAGGCTGTGCTAACAGGGGAACCCACGAAAGAGTGTGACGTGTACAGCTTCGGCATCGTTTTGCTGGAACTTCTCACTGGGAAGAGACCAGTGATGTTCACGCAGGATGAGGATATAGTGAAGTGGGTGAAGAAACAGTTACAGAACGGTCAAATTACAGAGCTACTAGAGCCTGGTTTGTTTGAACTTGACCCAGAGTCTTCCGAATGGGAAGAGTTCTTACTGGGTGTGAAAGTTGGCCTGCTTTGCACAGCCCCAGACCCTCTTGATCGACCAACCATGGCTGACATCGTCTTCATGCTCGAAGGTTGTCGTGTTGGACCCGATATTGCATCCTCCGCTGAACCCACCACACAACCTTCTCCCGTGTAACATAAACAACAGACACGTGTCTGTTGTTGTTTGACATATTTTTCCTTATTATGGAACTTGGTGATGTCAGACGTTGATTCTGTTACACGTGGCTCTCACTCTGGTTCTAGTTGTAGTTAAAAAAAATTGAAAATTTGAAATTGGAATTCGGAGACTCGATTACAGGATGTGGTAGAAGGTCTCAATTATTAGGCATTGTGCAGGGTGGGTCCTGATTTATTTGATTTGGATTATTGCATATATTATCTGTCATTTTGACCATTTTTTTAGCTTTTGGGCGTGTATCAGCAACAGGGATTTAGAGAAGGAAAAAGTAATCATTTGTCACTCACTTTTCATCTCATCTTCCAAATTTGTTTAACTTAATCATTCAGTATCCAGTACCTTTGTTTTTATGCTCATTTCAATTTTTCTTATCATTTACTTATATTTTCTATGTTTATACAACTGTTCATTAACGATTAACTGTTCTAATATTCGATTCATAATATGGTGAAGTATTATGTGATTGCGTCCATCACTTTCGATCTTGTCTTTTGTTTTGGATGCTGCATTGTAGAAGATTAAATTAAGTGTTGTTTGAGGTTTTTGTAGTGTGAAAGAAGAAAATTTAGAAGTAAGTGACGCGGCGGAGAAAATACAGAAATGAAAAAGGAAGAATTGATGCGACAAGAAGCATCACAAGTCTAAGTTGATGATAACAATCCTCAAAATTTTCACTTTTTTCAACTGTGAAATTTGAAGTACCTGCATGTGTCTTGACTTTAGAGAGCAAATCTCGCCAAATCTTTTCGTCTATTTCCGCTAAAAAAAATTAAAGCTGATACATATAAGCATTAACTAGTGAATAGCCAATTAACAAATAGTGTTAAATTTCTTAGCTTTTAAAAGTTTGAAGAGAAAATTTGCACAGTTAGAAAAAGGTAAAAAAACTATCAAATTAAAAATTAGAAACAGAAACTAAAGTACTCTTAAGATCGATAATATGTTTATATAAAATTTGAAATTCAAAATTAGAAACAGAAACTATAGTGCTGTGTAAAAGTATGGTAACAAAGAATTTGAAATTCAAAATCTAAAGAAAATTGTAAAAAATTACAGCTTTTTGTTGAACCCTTTTAATGCCCTTAAATAATATTTACATATTTCCAACCTGTATGAATAATTCGTATTTAAGTATTTAAGATAAGAACCAAATTTGGAACATGAAGAATTCAACAAATTTAATGGTTCTTAAAAATTAATAATTTATTATAACACATAATAATATAACAATAATACAATGACATAATGATACTAATACAATAATATAAAAATTAAATAATGATATAAAAATAATTAAATAATGATATTATTAATAAACTAAATAATAAATATTATAAATAATACTTCATTTCATTTAAAATTATAATGCAATTATGTTAAATTTAAATAATAATGTAAAAATAATTTCAGTAACATAGACAAGTATTGTTAAAATGTGAAAATTATAAATTGTTTAAACCTTTGAAGATAAAAAATATATGGCAACCAAACTTGAATTTCAATTAAAAAATATGGTAAAAATGTGATAACAAAATTTTCATTTGAAATTCAAAACAAAATTTTTAAAATGAAGTCTTTCTGATTTACTCTTTTAAAAACCTCTCAAGAACTTTTACATATTTTCCATCTTTAGAAGAGTTGAGATCAGACTAGATTCTTGTAAGGAAAGAGTTTAGAAGATTTTTCATTCTTAACAATATAATAATCTTTAATAATAATACACTAACATAGTATTACTAATATAATAATGATAAAATTTAAAATATTATATAAAAAAATATTTACACCATTAATAAATTAAAAATAAAATAAATAATGAAATACTTAAAATAATACTTCATTTAAAATTACAATACAATTATATCAAAATTAATGTCTCTTAACATGAATATTAAGTTAACATCTTTTATTTTGAATTATATTTATCATTATTTAAAATATAATATCTATTTTTAACTTATTAATTTACTCCTGATTGTTATAGAAAAGAAAGTGTAAAAGTTGTTAAGATATGTCAAATATTGTATTAGCTATAATTTAGGTATTATTACCTCTGTGAGCAAATCTATGCACTCATTCCTTTAATAGATGAGGAATTATAGCACTCTTATATATATATATATATATATATATATATATATATATATATATATATATATATATATGGTACCTACCTATTCTTTGAAATAATATATCAGAATTATTCTTTAAATCTTTTTTATATGGTATTAGAGTCAAACACAAACATCCTCTACAATATAGGAAGTGATGCTTCTTTATTTGAATATTTCTAATGGCTCCTTCTGATAAAAACTAATAGGAGAAACTTGATTTTGGGACTTCCGTTGCACCCATATGCAAGAAGTTATTCCCAAGAGTCATAGTTCTACTGTTGCCGGATTTGTGATCAAGTCAGGTATATCTAAATCTGCTTTTTGTTGTTACTAAGGGTGGTGATTGGATAATTGATTCAGATGCTACTGATCCACATAATTTATTAATTTTTCCCCTAATAGTTCTAAAACTGTTATTATTAATGCCAATGACATCTGATCTCCTATTGAAGGTGTAGGTACTATATCACTCTCTCCCTCCTTATCAATCTCTGATGTTTTATTTGTTTCTACATTCAACAAGTTAACCGAATCACATTCTTGTGTTACCTTAATTTATCCAACCCATTATTTTGTCTAGAACATCCATTCCAAGGAGAAGATTGGCAGTGATAGAGAGAAAAAAGATTGTATTATCTTGAAAATGTCTCACAATAAACCCATAAAGGAACTTTGGCTTGTCCTACGAATGAACACATACACGATAAAAACAAAAAGGAAATTTGGTTATGGCATAGAAGATTGGGACATCCCTCTTTTGGTTATCTAAAAAAATTATTTCCATCACTATTTCATAAATGCAATAT
>Ga0099822_1007475_pt1 | contig 14126 bp, 9 predicted proteins | sample CowpeawhiteBW_FD_76839 | JGI IMG/M metagenome (GOLD analysis project Ga0099822, IMG submission 76839) | Root nodule microbial communities of legume samples collected from California USA - Cow pea white BW | ecosystem: Host-associated > Plants > Roots > Nodule | place: USA: California | collected... | reverse complement strand
GTTATAGGGATTTATTCTTTCTAAGTATATGGTCTGTTACATATGTATATGTTTAAATAGGTCAATTGACCTAATAATCATCAATAAGGAATAAAGCAATTATTCCCTTCTGTTTTCAAGACAAATGATAAAAATATGCATAGAACTGTCTAGCAAAGACAAGAATGATAAGTCATTACGAAGTCAAATAGGTAATATTATGGCTTACTCTACGTATAGTTCCCCTGAGAGAAGCAATCTCCAGATCATCAAGTGGAAAATGACATACCTAAAAGTACAGCCCACAAAAGCAAGAAAAATGAAAAAAAAAAAAATCAACATTAACGTTTGGGCTCATAGGGTGCCTAAAAATATGCCAGCACAGAATCAAATATATCTAGATTCAATCATTCAATCTAATATTTGAATATAAGTACCTCTAAGCTAGCTGAATAACACGGTCGAAAATCTACATTAGCCCTCAATTGTCCCTTATGAAGGGAAACGGACAACACTGTTCCACTTTTCAGACCACTTTCTCCACTGAGCTGTAGCGGGCCAACAAAATCCACCACAAGACTTTCATCAGACCTACCAGAGGCATTTAACTACACTCCAATAAACAATGGAAGTTAGAAAAACTCATATATGTAGAATAAAGCCAGACAATTTGAAATTGTTTCTCATAAGGATGTTTGAAACTTACAGACATAAACATCTATACCCTTAACTAAATAACTACATTTTTTAAATATGGATACCCGAGGGGGAAAAATCCTTTTGAAATAAAATACAAATATAAATAATATTATAAATTGTACAAAGGAGAAATATCCCATTTAATATAATTCACGTGTACATGTGGATGAGTTGACCTACACATAAAACTATGTTCATATCAATCACTTTCCTTAACCAAAGGACAAAAATCATAAGCAAAGCAGGGCCTGCATAATTCTCTGGGAGAGTTTCATCCTGAAGTCTAAATTCAACCTTTTAAATTTATTTTCGAAAGAAGCAAGATCCAACAAAAATCTACAAATTAACTTAACACTCGCACATAAATCAGGTTCAGGAAACTTCTCACCAGGCTTTATATACCAAACATCCTCAAAACGATTTTGGTTGTGTGTGACAGGAGAGAGAGGATTAATTGAAACATATTCACTTGCTGGAATAGATCTAGAGATTTCATCCATCAAAATTTCAAACATAATGATCCATAGATATTTCAAAAAGGAATCTTGGTAAAATATTGCCAGTAAGGAACAGTTAACCATTCAACTGATTCATTAAGTCAACAAGCAATTACTTGTTAACAGCTCTTCCAACACATTAATCATTAGCCAATTAACTGCTCACGAATCTAAAAACCTTCACCAAGAACTTATATCCCCCATCCCCACCCATATTTATTCAATTAAAATCTCTTTAACAGAATCCTAGTCCATGATTTTGTAAACACACCTCCCCCCATCCCTAAAAAACAGAACTGTACTACAATTTGATAATACCAGGCAGCAAGTTTGTTAAGTTCATAATATCTCAAAATGAAACAACTTTTATGCGGAGAAACTTTTATTCGTCACCTTTAAATATTCGGGAGAAACACTCAACGACCCAGACAACTGAGGTGCAAGCATCAATTGATTAACTTTGAGACCAGAGATTGAAACCTCCCCAACGAGACTATCTGCATTTCCTTTCTCCAACATACTCACATGTTTCTTGTTCTTGTCAAAATTTTGTTCAATAATAGTGGTACTAGATTTTAAAAGGTTTCCCTGAAACTTGACTCTTCCGGCTGCTTTCAAAATCAAAGGTCTTGGAAAATCCATCACATAAGGAGTAACCAAACTAAAGAATTCAAATTCATGCATGTGCAAATCAAAATCAACTCCACCAACAATAAATGGAATGGCTCTCGATGCATTAAACTCTTCTCTAAGAGAGAAATGATCAGAATAAGAAGTTTGAACTTTCACATACAAATCAAATGCAGCTGAAGCAAAATTAACAGTAATGAAATTATGGGAGATTATGATATCTCCTCTAGCATCATTAAGAGACCCTTCTCCTGTCGGTGCAGTCCATTTTATATCAAACCTCCTGCAATAAAAAAATTATAAAACAACTAATTGAGAAGGAAAGCAATATTAACAAGTTGGACAGGCCCCAACTTGAAGTACAAGAAATGTCGATAATAAGAAAAGGAGAAATCATTGCTAATGTAAATATAATCAACAATTTTGAGTGGTGATAAAGGAATAATCTTACGGTCTTAAAAGAGATCCTGAAAGTTTTGTGTTCTCATTCAAAACCCCAAATTTGAGTGGCATCAAATGATGATAACTGGGAACATAGCGAAGCATAATTTTCTCAAGGTTAAAACTTCCTGAGAAGTTTGCATCTATTGCTTTGTCATCATCCAAAGCCTGAGAACAAATTATTACACACTAGCAGGGTGAGGGAAAACTGTAAAGAAAACTGGTGCAGAGGCATACACATGGGACAAGATATTCACATTCTGAAATTTTGTTTTAGCCAATCAATGAAACCTATTAATATCCTGATTTGTGAGAATGAGAATAACTACCTTTCATGTGATATTTTTACTTGACTGAGTCATATATGGACTATGGATGACCTATGAAGTATGAGAGAATAAATTTGTATCCATAGCAAACAAGTGACAGAAAATGAAAATAATTTTTTGACAAAATTCATCCCCTACCTAAAAAAACATATCATAAAAGGAGTATGAATAATGGTGACAAAAATTACATGGCTAAGCAAAAACTTCCAAGAAGTCCCTCTCCAACATAAATAAGTAAAGAAATAAATATAACATTGTAAATTGGGTAAAACATTGGTGATCCACCATTGTATTAACATGGTATCACCTCTATACATTCTAGGAAACTGGAAAAAGAAAGTGGTGACTATTTGCTAAATAAAAGCATGCTACTTCATGGCTAAGAAAAGAAAAAAAAAAAGTACTATTAAATAGTTTACAGGTAATAATATACCTCTGAGCATATCCACACTGTCCCAGCCCCTTGAATTTCACCACCATCCACAAGGCTCGCCCTGATTCCATACAAATCAGCAATCTGTGCTATGCAGTGGAAGTGTTACCAAACAACGAGTCAAAACTATGAACCACCGAGTGCAAAATTATTATCACTTTCAACTTACACAGTTATCAGTGTTGAAAGTGAAATTGGCAGATACATGCGAGAAAGGCACACGATCAAATACTGCCAATGCTCCAGCCTCCATACTTTTAGCAAGTACTTCAGATGCTTCAGTTGTAGGAGTGTCCACATGTAAAGAAGAGGATGTCCTAGAAAGCATCCCAGTTCCCACAAATATAGGAGTATCCAGAGGGCCTTGACAATTAAAAAGGGCAGTCACTGATCCTGCAAGCTGCAATCAATAAACTTTGATTATGAAAAAAATTAGGGATGCTCATTGGCTCGGGTTACCTGATGACCCAACCTGACCCAATTAAATTCGGTTAGCGGTTGGATAATAGGTTTAGTATGGGTGACTTGAGACTCGCTCTAATACTAGTGTTTTGGACAAATTGCATTATGTTTTTCTTTTCATGTCTTGAATTAGTTTGGATTAACTTGTTATGACTTTACTAATTGGCTTACTCGAAACCTTGAATTTATTTTTGTGAAGATTGTGTTATTTTTTAATTAGGTTGATAATTGAAAATTACAACTTATAATAAAAGAAAAGAAAGTTTTTCAAAATCTTAATCCAATTGACCCAACCCGCTAAAGAATGGGTAGGGTTGTTGAGATCAGTTTTATAAAAATATAAGGATCAAAATGTAAGGTTTTCAAGTAGGAGCTTGTTGAGATCTCATTTTGCCTGTAGAGTAAAGCTTATGATCTAGCTTTTGAGATTGAACTGGCTTAGACCAAATTGAAAAGGACTAAAACAAAAGAACGAGACGCTTGTGGGGACCAAATTTAATCAAATTACTTTTTTAGGAGACAGTGGAAATTGACATCAGGCACATTATGTCTAAATTTTGAAAAATCTATTTAACTTCTATGAAAGTCATAGACAGCTTCTGCTTCACAAAAGTCTTTGGAAAATCTAACCTAAATTTTAGAAAAAGCCATGTGTTAGCTATGAAATATGGTGAGTATATAGAAATAATGGTACAGTGGGACCGCAATTTAAAAATAACAGAAAAATTGAAAGCAATGAACTAAGTTTATGAATGACTTTAATGGCACTGTTTTCAGATTTAAAAACTGCAACATAAAGAAAGAAAAAAATATAAAAATGGAAACGTTCAACCTACTAGAAAACTTGAACATGTCTAAGTTAATGCATCAAACTGAAGAAAACATACAGGAAACAAGAGAGATCTCATATTGAAAGTTCTCATCAGCGCATTCACTTCAACACTGGGAACCTGGAAAGTTGATCAACAATGTATTAGGGAAGATGAAAAAACAGTAACTTTTTCCTCAAATTCAATGAGGAGAGTATAGTTGAAGACAAAAACAATAGAAGACTGATTATGAGTGAACATTATAGAGTGCACGCTTCATACTCAGTTCAATGATACACATACACAGAAATAACTAATACAGAATACTGTTCACAAGAAAGGGTAATTAAACTATTTTCCTAGATTACAATGAACATAAGCATTAAAGCGAGCTAAATCTAATTGTAATCAAGTTATCTATAATTCCAACACATCCCCTTGACCAAAAGCATCGAGCTTAGTGCAGATATAAAATATTTTTGGTCCCCCTCCCTTGAGAACAAATCAGCCAACTGATAATTTTTCATAACTATATTATTAGTAAGAAGTATCTACCAGCTTTGCCAATGACTACTTTATCAGAAAACCTGACTGGGCACCTGTGGGATCCCTTGTCCTAACCACATTGTTTCCATCCATAAGACTCAAACCTAAGCCAATGCTTAATAGTATATAGTGTCCAGTATCACTCAGACCACTTGAACCTGACGAAGTATGTGCTAAGTTCTCCAAAAGTATTCATTAAAGTGATAGTGAATTTCTACATGTTCAGTTTGTTTATGGAAGATTGGGTTAGAAGAAATCTCTGATTGTCACAAATTAGCTTCATAGCTTTGCTCTCACAGCACAACATTTCAACTTTTAAAAGTTGTTTATAACATATGAATTCACCTTTAGTGAAAGTCATAGCTTAGTATTAGCTTCAGCACTTGATCTTTGTAAGCACATGCAAGTTCTTGCTTTACAATGAACTTGGATTTCCTCCAAAGAGTTACCAAGAGGTGGACCTCCTAGGCCACAGTACTAATGACTTCTTTGGGTTATCCTTAATTGTAGTCTCAAGGATGGCGGTTTAGTCCCATGTTGACCAGAGATATGGCTTAAATAGAACTTATATAGTTTTAACAATTCTCACCTTACAAACAGGTTTTGTAAGGTTGAGATAGGTCCTCGGTCCAAATTCTAAGATGAAATCCCCTAAGATATCTATCACCAAAATACAGGGAGAGCGTAGATGAGTGTGCAATCAAACAGAACCAGGCAATTTTCTGGTGCATCTAGAATCAGGACATGCTATAATTTCTCTCTTCTGGTATGAACATTATTTTTATGAAGAATCATTCTCGATTGATTCTTAGGTTCAAATCAGTGTACAGAATCAGCCTAGTATCTCAATTTATTTACCCTCGTTGTAATGGTTCCACAAGTAAGAAATACAATTAATTTTTCTTGTCCAACATTTTTTTCTTATTTTTATTTTCTAAATTCAAAGACATCAAGGAGAACATACAACTAAGTTCTAGGAACCTAATACAGCAGAATGGAGAAATACTCCTCAAGGTGAACACTAGTGCTTTGATACCATGTCAACTTTTAAAATTTTAGACTAGAAAAATGCAAGAATGACGGCCAGTAATGTGTTATCAGAGTTTACTCACATTTTCCTATAACCTAATGCAGTTATTTATAATACTAATAAGGTCAAGTCATAGTATAAAACCAAGCCCTCTATTAGTGACCCTGCTATCTTCTAACAATAAATAAATAATTTTGAACTCAAGCACACACACATAAGGGAGTACCTGACACAGAAGATGAAATTCTCCTTCCTCAGGATGGATGCCAAAATCTCCAGATGCTTCTAGAGGAATACTGCCAAACCAGCCACTTGTATTATGTAGAAATATACTTTGACCACGAAAACATAAACTTCCTGATGTGTTCTGCAAGTGCAGGAACATAAACAAGAGAAGAGAACATCTTTTAATTTTAAGCGTGCCAGCAACAGAAATATGTAGTTGCTGCAGATCAATATGCCTAAGCACTTTATACGAGACCAAAGGTCCAGTAGTCATCAACGGTTACTAGTATGTGTCAGATTTAATCTAAAACCCATTGGTATTAAATGAAGTTGCTCAACAGATATGTCACATTATAAGAATTGAGACAGACATGTGAGACTTCCCAAAAACCCCCTCCAAAGATGCCATACCGTGTCAAATTTCAACTAAAACCAATTGGCATTAAATAAAATTGTCCAACAAATACATAGTCGCACGCCAAGAATTGGGGCAGGCTATTTACTCATTAGCAGAAATAAAAACTAAAATAAACCTACACAGCTAGGGTTTGTACCAAACATGATCCCTCATCCCATGTAAATTATAATTTCAGACATCCATTCAGTGCATCACATCAAATAAGATACAAATGTTGCTATTTTCTTCCCATTCTTCACAATTAATATCGTTGTTTGTCAAAAACTAAGTATTATTTCTGGTACAAAAATGTCACATATTTAACGAGTAAACAACACTTCTAATATTCATATAGAAACTAATAAATAAAAGTCTAATTAGGCATCTATAAGAATAGACTTTATTAAAAAGTTGTTTTGAGTTGTACCTAGGGACCCAAAGATGCTTGTTTTCTAATCTTTCTATCTTTCAATGTATCTCAAATGAATCTACCATTTCTATATAAATATGAGAACCTAAGAGAGACTTGGATAAGCTCTATAAAGTCTCTCTTTAGTTGGTATTGGAGCAAGTTGATCCCACTTTGCATGTCTGTCTTTTCCGCAAAAGAAAATGTTGTCCAACCATTGTCTGCTATCATCTACTGTTGTCAAACTGTCACAGTTTTCTCTAAAGATCACCGAATCAGGAGAGTCTCTTTGGATGACGGCCAACCCCGTGGGTCCCAAAGGCAGAAACTAGTCACACGCAACCATGCACAGCCTCTTTGCCAACATGCCATCTTCCAACCATCAAAGTGACATTGTGCAGCTGCAGCTGGATACGTTGTCCCCTATTTGTCCCTTCCTCACGGGTGGATTGTTTGGCTCCCTTTTTTCTTTGTAGAGTTTCCACTTTACCCCCTCTTTTCTTATCGTAGATGGCTTATGAGCCAACAGACTCAAGTTCTCCCATCATTACGTTAGAAAAGCTTAATGGGAGGAATTATTTATCTTGGACAACCTCTATTGAACTTTGGTTTCTTGGCTTTTGGTTTTATGATCACTCGGAAAAAGATGTTAGCAAGTTCTCATAAGAAAATACTGCACAATGACAAAAATTGGACTTTCAACTTTGTGCTCTATTCTGGCAATTTGTGGAACCCTCAACTATAAAAACATACACAACCTCTTAAAAAAGCTTAGTGTATTTTTGCAAATGGCACTTAGTGGCTCTATGATTTTGCGCACAAGCTAGCATCCCTTAAACAAATAGATTGTGATATAACGTCTTTTATTGTTGAAGGTTAATCTGGTATTAAAGAATTGAAGATGTTCTTGGAAGTTGTTCACGATCCTTCATGCAATGAATCCAAATTTTGATTATATTCAGGATCACATGTTAACAGGTCAAGAAGTTCAAACCATTGAAAACTTAAGAACACGACTTCTTCATGTTATAGCTCTCAAAGGTAGAAAATATCAAGAATTTGCTAAATCCTCTGCTATGGTATCTACATGTGGAAAAGGAGGTCATGTCATTAGATGAGGACATGGTGATAGTGGTAGGAGTCGTCCTCAATGCATGCATTGTAAAATAATGGTCATTCTAAAGAAACTAATACTCTTTCCACGGCTTTTCTGACAAGACAGTCAATATCTTGAAATCTAAGATTGTTGAACCAAAGTTTTCTAGTGAGGAATATCAATAATATTTGAGGTTAAAATCCAACAACTTAGCACAATCATCTACAAATCATAGTTTGTCAACAGCTTTCATTTACAATATTTGTAAAGACAAAGTCCGTGGATAATTCACTCAGGTGCTTATGGTCATACATTTGGTAATACCTCTTTACTCCCTTCCCTTTCTTGGTTCCAATGATCAACTTGCAAATGTGTTAACAAAATCCTAGAAGGGGCCTCAAATTGAACTTACTTGTTTTAAGCTTGGTACATATAATTTGTGTGCTCCATTTTGAGCGAGAGTGTTAAAATAGGCTTTATTAAAATGTTGAGTTATAAATAAAAGTACCTAGGGTCCGACAAGTGTCTTTACCCCTTTTCTCTCTTTCATTGAATGAGCTCTCTAAAATATATTTGCTCTCTCTTTATTTTTCTCAAGTGCATCTTTGAATATAAAGCATACTTTTGTTGAGCAATATAAAATACAATGCATATATAACGAAGGATAAAAAATATACCACAAAAGAAGTTTCAAATGGCAAAAAAGAATTGCACAAGATATCCTAGTGTAGATGAGAGGAAGACATACAGAAAAACAAGATGGAGCATCCGACACTTGGAAATTCAACCCCGTTACATCAAGCTGTCCATAAAGATTTGGAAAAGCTTCACCCTTCGACATGCACAAGTGAACCTAAATATAGGGAATCAATATATCAAGCAGGTGAAATCCAGTTATTAGGAAGCAGCAGCCTGTCATTGCCAAGATAATTATCAAAAGTACGAAGAACTTGTTGTAACATCAGATCCTTGAATTTTCAAAACCTAAGCCAAAAGATATAACATGTATGTGTTTCTAAAACAACATAAATACAATATATAATAATCAACTATGTAGTTGAATCTGTACAAGGGAAGCACCTTACATTGACATATCCAGGTAAAAGTTACAAAGGACCTCCACAATATAGGCATGCTTGGTTAGAGAAGGCTATAAATGGGCATAACACTCCTTAAGCTTTTAAGTATTAAACATATAATACACTTGAAAGAATTATAACCAAAAGAAAGCTATTTTCTAGATAACCATATGAGCAGAGTAATAACCAGGGACACTGAAGCTTCAGTTAGCCTCACCAATGATAAATCATAGTTCCAATCTGATGCAGAGCAACATGTCCTTTAGGATCTAGGTAAACCAAAATACGTCGTTGAAAGCACTATGTTTTACTTTGTTGAGAGACAGATAAAAGCTAATAAGGAGGGAAAGAAGCACAGCAAACAAATCCATTGTTCAGGTCTTACTCAAACAAATTATTCTAGTTTAGGAGGCACATTTAGGTTTATAGCAGCCCTGAGAATCAGCAACAAGTATTACTCAGCAAATACACTAAAATTTAATCACAACTGAAATTAAAATCAACATTACAACATTTCCAAATAGAATTTGAAAGTAACTAAACTTTGGTTAGAGAAACACCTCACCACTTGCCCTCCCTTTAGACCATGTTATTGGAATGTCTAGTATCCTTTCAAAGAGCTGCATAGAACATGATCCAGACATAAACTACATGCCAGCCGTACAAATTAATTGAAATTAAGGAAGATGACGAAATACTGAAACTCCAGGTTACTATATATATACCTTACCGGGACAAAAAGATGGTCAGTTTTCAAATTAGCATGCCATTTCTCCTCGACAGAGTCAACAAAAACGTCAACAGACAACCAGCCATCACCTTCACTTTTATCATCTGATCTCCAAGTCTTGCAATTTCCACTCAGTTTTAAATTTATACAGTTGTAGTGGTTATGAAACTTCGTATGGCCATTGACATTCTCTATCACCCTGAAAGTAAAGCATAGAGAACAATTAAATTGATATCGATCATAATTTTCAAAATAAGACTTCAATTCCAATATTAAACCAGCTCTTCAATATTTACAACTATGACTTCACCTACAAGGCACAAGCTTACAATCAATAAAAGAATATTTTACTTAAAAAAAGTTGACACAAGCTTACAATCAATAAAAGAATATTTTACTTAAAAAAAGTTGACATCTCGCCTTTTTATCCAAAAATATGAAGATTATCAAGATGCTAACAAATTTAAAAGTTCAGCATCAACTCTAGTGAAGGGTTACATATTCACCAAGTCTCTAAGAGGACCAAGGATTGATTATTTGGAGTAAGTTGGCCACTGACAACTTATATGTTCCAGCTTGAGGGGCAGTATTATAATTATAGAAAAAAGAGCAAATTCTATATAATCATGAATATCCAAATTATACACGTATTATTAGGAACGTTTTTATTTATTACTACATCGTATCTTCATTACTAAAGGATGCCAAATCTCTTAGTATGTTGATTTTTTTTCTCTCACTATAAATAAAGCATTTGTGTTGTCTCAAGAACACAGTTTTAACTCAATCTCTCTTTCTACTAATTAGCGTAACCTCTCTAAACACCTGTATCATATTAAAAATATAAGTTAGTACATCATTTCTTTTCCATAATAAGTGATAATAATAATAAGTCATAATAGATCTCACCTGACTTCCCTGTCCCCGTATGCAAGCAGCATGACGGTTGCACCTCTAACATGAACAGAATCAAATGTAACAGGAAGAGTTTTATTTAGGCCTTCAGACTGCTGAACATCTACCCTATCTACATGTTCTGAAACAGTATCTTCAACTTTGAGACCCATTTCAGACTTCCTCTTTTCAATATTTCTAAAACAAGAGGTGAAGCCAATTTTTTTAATCAAAGTCTTGAACGGAACTTCAAAATATGTAGCCAACTGAGACGTTTGCTTCACTGAAATCAAATCTCTTTGGCCCTTAGTTGCAGTAACATCAATTGGACTTTGTGCAACGTGATGTCCCAACTCCTCCTTTTTCTCTGTACGAATATCTGCATTGGCATGTTCTGCGACATCCTTGCTAGATTGTAAATGTTCGTGTTTGCTCTCACTTGTTTTTGAAGGAAGATCACTGGAAAATTTTAAATCATTTGAATGACCATTGATATTTTCATTTGATGAAGGAGACCAGATTTCCAGATCTCTGAATTGTGTTCCATTTTGGTTATCATTGTTTCTATTATCATCAGCACTGGCAAAAGATACAGCTTTTTTGTCAACATCACTTTTTACCAACTGCGTATCACGATCTCTAGAATGAAAAAATCTAGAAGATGATGAAGGCTGCTCAAACTTCCCATATGAACTGCGAAAATATGCATTTGCTGCAAATGCACCTTGTTCAAGAATTCTTTTCCTAAGAGCAATACCAGATGCACTGATGTCACTCCTTTTAGCCTTTCTTTTACATTTTTGTTTTTCATGCCCTTTAATGATTCTGGACCAAAACTTTAGTCCTTTTCCGGGGAACTTCACCTTAAATGATTTCTCCAAATCAGCATGTTTCATGTCATAATCGACACCTGTGTCCACACAACGATGACCATGTTGTTCCCCCTCCTTCATGCAGAAAAAACCCTTGGAGTTTGTTCCTTCTGATGAATGAGTTCCTATCTCCTTTAAATCATCATCACCCTTGGATGGACCACAATTCTCCTCAGACATAAAGTAACCCTTCTCTGCAGCTTCCATGGCTGCATCATCCCTTTCTTTCACGTGTTTTGCTGCAGCCTCCTCACGTGCAACCCTCCTCACCCGAGTGCGGTGATCAAGTCCTTCTTCCGTTGACAACCGCATCTGAGTGCCCTCTTCATACAACGGTATCCCTAACCAACTATAGTCCTTCTTCTGCACCACCATCACACACGCATGTGACAAAACTGCATCAAACACAAATTTCCCTCTCCACAGACTCGAAAGAGGGTGAAAACGAACTTTAACAGTGGGAGCCTCGCCACAGGAGAAATCATCTTCACGTGGCCCAAACGAACACGACTCCAATGTTACACTCAATGGCGAGATTTTTGTAACCTTGCCAAAGCAAACATCATGCTGAATACACTCACTGATAATTGAACAAACAGAGGGCAAGATATTAGCTTCAACGAAACCCTTGGCTTTGTTCCTTCCAAACCAAAGCAATAATAACAAACCAGAGATAACAGCAGTGTATACAGAGGCCCTCACCAAAAAGAGCCCCTCTTTCCACAATGGTGTGAAATAACTCACGCTAAAAGAAAAAGGTGGTTCCTTTTCCTTGAAACATCTAAACCTCCTCCACCCACTTGCGGAACCATGGCGTTTCCTCAACAAGTCTACATTTTGTCCACAAAATTTAAAAGTTTGCCTCAATGGGTAACAACCATGTATCACAGAAACAGTGCATCTCTTGTTTCTGGGGAAAATCCTTTTGACAGTGTTGTTACCGTCCCAAGAAACACGAAGCTTAATCCCGAAAAATGAAGTATTCATTGTCTCCTTCTTTCATAAAGCAAGAGAAGATGTTGTTTTCTGCCCCCTTTAACGATTCAGAAGAAAACACGCATGACAAATGGAACATGGAGCTTGAGAAGTGAAGTGAACAGCAATCAATGTGGTTTGCTTTGTTGGCTCAAATGAGTGAGAGATCTTGATTGTGGGTTGTGGTGTTGGAACCATTATAGTGAAGTATGTGTGTGTGTGTGTGGCGGTAAGAAGAATGAACAAGAAACGAAGGAGACACGAAGAATATTACGTTGCTTGTCTTGAGGGAAATCAAAAGAAAAAGAAAGAAACTACCTTTAACGCTGTTTACGAAAACACAGTTTTCTTCTGTTCAAATTTTTAGATTTAAAATGAAGACAAAGGAAAAACATATAGGTTTTGTGTACACATGTCTAAGAAAATCGACTAGGCTCATGGTTCACCACGATCTAAGTTGAAAATAAGTAAATTTAATTCGACTTATTTTATGGTAAATCAGAAATTTTGCAATCCGATTTAATTTATTATGCGTTGGTGAGTTAAGTAGGTTGGTTCACCAACTTACATAAAAAAATTATTTTTATTTTTATTTAAATATTTAAATAAACTTTTAAGTAACCTATGAGATAAGATACTAAAATCAGGAACCAATATCTTTATCATACTCACTACCAATATATATGAATTATTTTTAATAAAATATCAATATAGTCCAAGAAAATATAGTTAATATTACACATTTTTTGTCATGTTATTCAACAAAATATAAATAGAAAAACTATACATTTTAGAACAAATTATTTATAAATCGGTTGTTTGAATAATTTAATATGAAGATTATATTTAAAGATTAAAGTATCAAAATATATATATATATATATATAATTTGGTAAAAGAAATGTTAGTGAGTTCTCTGAATATTTTTTTTCAATTCAACCCAGCTTAAATCTATGCTGAGTCAGATTAACTCGTTGGTTAAAACCCATTTTAACATACATTATTAACTTTAGAATTAAAATATTTTAAAATATAATATTTCTTTATGTTCTTTTTTTTTATTAAATTCTTCCTCTTGCTTCTATGAAAGTGGTTGAAATTGTTAGTTTAGAATAACTTTTATTTACTCCGTTTATATAATTTTTCACACGTTTATATAAAATACAAAAGTGTTAAATTATTTATTTTGAAGCAAGAAATTTAAACATTTTAAGTAAAATCTTAGATTTTAAATATATGAGTACTACACAAAATTAAATATGTCAAAATGAACCAATTCGGTTCACATACACGAGTTGGCTCACCACAAACAGAATTGAAAATGATTGAATCCAACTCAATTCATTTTATAATAAGTCAAAAATTTTACAATTAAATTCAATCTACCAAACTAAAAAATTATATATATATATATATATATATATATATATATATATATATATATATTTTTTTTATATATAATATTTAAAAAAAAAAATGTTTTTGTTTTATTTTATATAAATTTTATTTTTAATATAAATTATATAAAAAAAAAAAATATATATATATATATATATATATATATATATATATATATATATAATTTTTTAGTTTG
>Ga0099822_1007467_pt1 | contig 14131 bp, 13 predicted proteins | sample CowpeawhiteBW_FD_76839 | JGI IMG/M metagenome (GOLD analysis project Ga0099822, IMG submission 76839) | Root nodule microbial communities of legume samples collected from California USA - Cow pea white BW | ecosystem: Host-associated > Plants > Roots > Nodule | place: USA: California | collected... | reverse complement strand
TACCAAACTTACTTAATAAATCCAATAATCACAAATCCTAATTAAATCAATCTTTAAGCACAGAAAATTCAATTAAATCCCCAAATTTAAATATTAAATGAGGGCAAAAATTTGAACTCATCAGCAAGTGAAGTAGAGTTCCCGCATCTAGAGCATGGTGAGATGTCAATGGTAGCCTATGCCTCAAGGTTTGAGTACCTAGCTAGGTTATATGTGCAAGTTGTTTTATGAAGCTTGGAAGTGTAGGAAGTTTGAGGAAGGTTTAAGGCTTGAGTTGGAGAGGACAATAACCCCTATATGCGTACATGATTCGCCAGCCTTAGTGGAAAAGGACAGGCTGGTAAAGAAGCTAGAGGGATCATCTAGCCAAGTAGCTTGCCACCATGAAGGGTCTGCAAGGGGAAAAGGTAAGGTGCAATAGGCCAAGCCATATGAGAGGCCTCAACTAGCATACAACTCAAATAACATGGTCACATATGTTCATAACACAACCAATTCATATTACCACCAAGTAGTATCACATGATATGACATTCTCTCATACATCAACCATTTATCTTTCCTGCATAAGCGCCTCTTGGAAAGGGCCTTTCCCCTACTTTCTAAAAGACTTACAAGCAACAACTTTACCTGCTCACCAAAGCCTTAGGTAAGAACACTCTTGCTAAGCTCATGATAAAGCCTTATGACTGAAAGAAACTCTTTTACCCCACTCACCAAAGCCCTATGGGTAAAAGAACCAACTTGGTTTTATGGTTACAAGAGAATCTATACACCATCATCACATGCACACATACATGTTTATAACATGATCATATGATCAACCATACCTCATCTTCATATCATAACCCAAACATTATTTCTTTGTGCTTAATGATTTTAACATATAATACACCAGAGATTCTTTGTGCTTAATGATTTTAACGTAGAATTCACCATCACAACATACACACGTACATGTTTATAACATCATCATATGATCAACCATACCTCATCATCATATCATAACCCAAGCATTATTTCTTTGTGCTTAATGATTTTAACATATAATACACCAGAGATTCTGTATAAAATTACACAGAAACAACAACCAAAATTATTCACCAAAATTTCAAATAAAAAATTATCATCACACACACAAAAAACACTACAATAGTGCGTGACATATTCTCCAACTACAAACCTCCAATCAATGATCCAATAGTCAAACCAAATAATAACATGCTATGGACCAACTGTCAAAATTTCAGTTCAATCAAACAGTTAATGAATCAAAAAACTTAATTTTTCCAAAACTACGCAGACCAGAAAAATACACACTCGTCAAAATATGTAAACCAACATCAGGCAATAGTTTATGAAACATTTCTTAAACTACAGACCTCCAAACAAAGATCAAAACGATCAAATTGAAGACCTACATGTTACTGATCAATTGCCGAAACTTCAGTACAATCCAACTCATTTTTTCCAAAATTGCACAGACCAAAAAAATACTCCCTCGCCAGAATACGAAAACTAACGTGAAGTTGCAGAATTTTATAATTTTTAAACACCCAACTTGGAAATACACCAAATAGCACTATCCACACTAATCCACACTTAATCATTCACAAAACTTCAAATCATACCTTTCAATCATCCATTCTAGGTGCATTTCACATCACTGCAACAAAGATTCAATCAACTAATTAAAAATATGAAGAGAAACTTGCACATAGAATTTAATCATGCACTCAATTAATCCATGCTCTTATGAGAATCCATTTCATTTACCAATTCATACAACCACAATGAACCAAATATAATTCTGCACTCATCAACTCAAATTATAACCTTCACAACCTTATAATATAGACTATACACCTAACCACAATTCTACACCTAAATTATTACTCAAAACAACATCCATAAACAAAATTAACTCATCAAAATTTCCATAGTGAACTCCACTTGTCCTATCTACTATAACTATAAGAAAATAAACTGGTAGAGATATTACCAAAACAACCCTATCTAAATTCGTGATAGTTGTCCTTTTTATTGGTTTATCAGACTTTTCCCCTATCCCGGATCATTTCCACTTTCACTCTTCATGTAATGGCGCGAATACTGTATATGAAATGATGGGCTTTCATTTCAAACTGCGGTATTGGTTGAAGAAGCTTCTAGGAAGTAGTGGGAGCTATATTTTGTTGTCTGAGCTTTGCAAAGTTACTTCCTTTTCCATTCCGCTCATCTGAAACCTCATTTCTCTATTTTCGTTTGGCTTTTGTTGTGCTTGTGAAGGTATTTTTTTTACTTCTTCAGGTCATTCTTTTTTTCTATTTTGCATTACCTTTTTCATTTTTAAACCTACCAGGTGCTTTTGTTGTTTTTTTTTGTACCGATCATTTATAGGTTTTGTTGTTAAGGTCCTTTTTTTTTACTTCTTCAGGTGATTCTTTCTTTCCATTTTGCATTACTTGTTAATTTTTATACCTCATTACCTATTTTTACTATGTGCTTTTGTTTTTTTTTCTCTACCGATCATGTTTAGGGTATGCTGTTTTGGTCATTTATTGCTTTGTTTCCATTTCTTTTTGCTTTTTTTCTTCATCTTTGAAATGGGTTTGTGGTTCACTATTATTTTTTTTATATTTATCTTGCTTCTTATTTAGCGTTTCGAAGATGAGTTTATGGTATTTATGTTCTTTTTTTGTTAAGGTTTTGTCTTGGTTTTGAATATTGTGATGATTTATTCTTCTACCCATTTCGATTTAGGCTTTTCCCTTCATCTTTATATTTGTTTTTTGTTTCTTCTTCTTTTATGTTTGTACAAATCTTTGTTATGGCTTTTTGCTATTTTTGTTTGTGTTATTGTGAAGGTTTTGTCTTGGTTTTAATGCTTTGTAATGTTTTTTCGTTTTGACCTAGATTTTTTAAATCTTTTTTTTTTCATTTTGTTTTCCTTTTTTTTTTTTACATTTATGTCATTTTATGTGTATGTATGAAATAACTTCATTTTTGTTATGGTTTTCTAAAGTTGCAGTTCAATTTTTTGTGATATTTATTTGTCTTATTTTACGTAGGTTGTAATGGTGAAAAAGTTCTATATGATCAAAGATATTGACGGTAAGATGAAGATTCTAAAGCTTGGTGTTAGAGTCGTTGATCACTGGTATGTTAATAACCATGATTCCAATGTGCACTTTGAGATGATCTTGATTGATCAAAAGGTACATATTAATAATCCTTCCATTATTATTTTTTAAGGTGTTTAATTTGTATTTGTTTTTATTTTTGTTAATTTTTGTTAGGGGGACAAGATACATTGCGTAGTTAAAAAGGAAGAATTTGATGTGTGGGATGACAAGTTGGTTGAGGGTGAAACATGAATAATGTACAATTTCAAAATAGTGAAGAATGATGGTCAATATAGGGTTTGTAATTTGGATAATTATGGTTGGTTCTACCTTCTTTGCAATCATTGAAATAAAAGAACTTATTCAAATGCACGTATTATGACCTGAAAAATGTCAAGCCTATTTTCAAGTTAGTAAATATTTCTTTTTATCATTGAATATTTCATGCATATTTTTTTGAATTCTTATCATTTTTAAAACTGCTTTAGGTATAGGTTACAATTACAAGTATGTGATGATTCGTGTAATTATGCCAACTTCGTTGTGTGGGATCAAGAATGTAGAAACATTATTGGTATATCAACTACAGATTTACAAAAGAAAATGGTTGAGATAATTTTTCTCATATAAATTGTTTTATTTATTTTCTCATTCGAAAGTAATAGAACTTCTTTGTGTTTGGATTGGTAATAGGCAGGTGAAGATGATCCAAAGTGCTTTCCTAATGATTTGATGTAATGTTAGGTTGTACTTTCACATTTAAAGTCCGAACCCAACCAACAACTAGATGTGCTTTTGTGATAAAAATGATTGACGTTCCTGATATAGTGAAACATATAAAAAGTCTGATACAACCAGTACAAGTAATAACCTAATTAAATATGGTGGTTGTTTTAATATCTGCTTTTTAAATTAAATAAATATAACTTGTGTTGTTATTTCATTTTATTCTTAATAGATTGGTGAGTTCAGTGATAAAAGCATAATTGATATCGAAGGTGACAATTCCATTGGCATTGTAAGTCCTTATATTCAATTTATACTTATTTATTAAATTTATTGAGTAATTTAAAAATTTGTTAATGCAGTTCAGCATTTCTAAATTAATTTTTTTGTTCATGTTGTTGTTTCCTTAGACTGTTTAATTGTATGGCAAAGTTGTATGTAATTTAGTAGCAGACAATAATAATGACATAGTAAGTATCATACAATTTGAGCTTTGGTAATTTGGTAATTGTTATGAATTTACAAATGATGACATCAATTAAATATTTCTACAAATGAGTTTAAGCCCAACAGCGGATAATGAACCTGATAATGATGTATTGAAAACTCGGGCTAAGAAAATTTTGGCTGGTAATATGGAATGTTGTGATTCCTCCCAGGACATTGATTCTGGTCAACTATCATCCACCAATAGCGTCAAAAGTATTAAGAAGGAGAATAATTAAGCTTTCTATGTTGTTCGTCTGTTTTGAATTATGATGCCTTCGAACTTTAATGGCTTCTGAAATAGATTTAACTATGGTCATGGTGGATAAACTTCTTAACTGTTTAATTTTGGATTGGAAGGTCACCAATCTTTTGTTGTAAATATATGTGATGCTTTAATATTTACATAACGTTGTTGATGTAAGAAGATGAATTGACTATGCTAAGATGTGGTTGATTACAAAAATTAGACCCAATTTGAATATAATTTAACCGTTAAATTATGCATATGAATAAAAAATTTACAACATCATTAGCTTAACATAATAAATAATGAAATGAAATATTGTAGACCATTATATAAAATTTAATGAAACACACATTTAAATTATTTCAGTGTGGACAAAGAATGAATTTATTATACATCCATTAGTAGTAGCGTCAATCAAATTTTAATACAGTTTTTAACTTTAGTAAACAAATATATAAAATTTAATGAAACACATTTGAATTATTTAGCGATTATAATGTTATTGTCATATGATCGATTATATCCTTATGTTTATTTTAATATCAACATTAAATAAAAATCTGACATTATAATCAGTACATTTTCCAGATAAATTAATTCACAACATTAACCATAATATAAGTAATCTGCAACTAGAAGTAGGAGTTCAACTAACGACAAAGGTTTCAAATTTCAAGTTCATAAACATAAAGTACTTAATGTCAACAAAATACTAAAAACAAAATAGAAATCCTACTTTAATGTATGCTAATACATTCAAATGTAAGTAGGGTTTTAAACTTTTATAACATTAATAGTTGTTGAACATTTTTAATTGACCCCCAAGCATATAACATCTCTAGCTTTGAATCCATTTTCCCAACAGAAGTACTTCCATCCACAAGTTAAATAACACTCTGATGATCTTCTTTTGGTCCATCTTAATATACATTTCAACGACCAACAAAAGAAGTTTCGAAGGTAATGGTTTTTCCTGTTCCTGACCAAGGCAACTATAACAAACTGGGCATCCAAATACTGAAACAATAAAGTATATTATGTTAAAAAAATATTGTAAGTAGGATTCGAAAAATTCAAGATAGATAAACATACATACAAACGAAGAACATTGCACATCATAGTTAGTTAAAGTCTTCTCCATTGAGTAGTAAAATGGATTTTCATCATCATTCTCTACATTTCCTGGACCATCATTGACCATTGGGCGTTCATTGTAACTTATTTCATCCCCTATCAAAGAAAATATTCTAAATGGGGATTTGTAGTCCCCCATATAATTAAGATACATCACATGATCCTCATGTATATGATAATAAGATATGATTTGTGGAATTCCATTGTTAACAAAGATCCTTCTAGTATATGATCCCTGAATATAGACTTCATGATGCTTCCCTGATGGGTCAATCATTTCTACTTTCATATATGTGTCTACGTTGTTGGAGTTAAATGTTTGTCCCCAAAAGTGTGAAAAGACATTGTGAAATATTATGAATTCCTGTTTTGAAGAATGAACAAAAGATATCACAACATATATTAACATGAATATTTTAAAATGCGAATAATTCAAATTTACCTTTTGCACTGACAAATCTACAGAGAAACAGGTGAAGAACTTAACGAATTTGTGAGGTTTAGGAAAGCCGGTGGGTATCTTTGGAATAGGGTATTCTATCTCAGTCCAGTCAATATGAAAAATTCTTAACTAAAAAAAGTTGTCTCCTAAATAACGGATGATTAAAAATGTGTTCAATCGCAATTTATATAAGCTTATTACTTCAAAGGTCCTAGAACTTTCTTTCACCCAATAATGATTCATCCATTTGTATGGCCAACACATTTCCTTCAGGATCAATAAAGTTGAAGTGTTTAAGACAAATTTTCCTTTCCCAATAAACAAAGAAGGCCGGTTCAAAACCTATGTATTTCTACCAATAGATAAAATTTATCATACTCCCAAATACAAATAAAATTTCATATCATATTCATAACAACAACATATCTATTTTATTTTCTGTATCAATCATGTAGTGGTTATAAGATATTCCTAATACCAAAAACTTTTCACATTGAGGTTTTGCAAGAAAACTTTCTACTTTATGTAACATAATACAACTAAAACGAAACAAATATTCCAATTCAGGTTCATAACAAAAAGGAATACATGAATGAATTCTCATAAATAGTAAGAAAAGATTTCTTCCAATTAACCTAAGATTAAAACTAAAACACCATTTCCAACATTTATGTAAACACATAAAAAAAAATTTAGACTTCAAATCAGATTAATATCTGGATTCGTTCAGACTTTTAACCAAAACACTTGAATGAAATCTAAACAAATGACATAGTTTGAAGTGCAAGGTTCACTCTCAACATAGAGAATATGAAAATGTAACTTTCCTTGATTTTATAGCCCGTGTTTCACGTTTGTGAATGATTTAAAAAAAAATCTCATTTTATGTCATCTAGAACACAAACATATACAAAACACTTAGAAGTTAGAAAAATGAATCACATAGGACGTGTATAGACCATTTAATGAACATTCAACAATCATTCCAACAACTTTGCTTTGCATGGGGTTGTTTCTATTTAAAAGTTTCACGAAAAAAAAAATTGATTGAGTTTCTTTACTTGTTCATTGTGTTAGAGTCTTTTCATAATGTTCTTGACTTTACACTAACAACTTTCATTGTTAAGCACATTTTGTATGGTGAAGTACAACCCTTTTAACTAACATGCAACCAAAAAAGGGTTGAATAAAGTCACGAGAAGTTTTCTCAAGTGGTACGTTGTATACCACAACATATAGTTTATACTAGTTCACTTATAACTCCTAGGTTACATCCATTTCATTAAGAAACTCTTAAAGGTTCCACCACTCAAAAGGAACTACAAAGGGTGTACATAAACTATTCATAGTTATACTTCTTGATTTCACCATGAGATTAAGAACACAATTATTCTTAGTTACCATTATTGGCAACAGACACAATGACAAATAGAAGAAGGATTATCTTTCACAGAAATTATATGCAACAATAACTTCGTAACAAATGGGTAAATTTATGAAGTGGAGAATGCATTGCTTAATCCCCTCCCAAAAAAGAAAACATTACAAAGATAACTTACACAATATCAGTACAAAGAACTTTTAAAATCTCATTTCTTGTCCTTGTCTTTCTTAAGTTTTTGTGTGTTTTCTAGTGTGATTCTAGATCTGCAGGTGGGAGTCTTACTATGCTTTGTTCAGATTCTTGTGGGATTCAATGGTCTTGGTGTAGTTTCACATTTTCAAAAGTGTAATTTTTGTGGATTTTGTAAAGCTTTTGATATAGTGGAGAGGTAGGCAAGGTTTCCTTGACAAACTAGATGTAGCTTAGTTTTGTGTGAACTAGTATAAAAATTTCATGTGCACTTGTCTTATCTTCCACTCCTTTTTTGTTCTTTGATAAACGGTTTCAATAAATCTATTTTAAGCAATCTTTTTAAGGTATTCTGGTGAATTGATATAATCTGGAGTTGTAATTGTGTTTGTTCTATTGGTTGAAATTAATGTTGATTGATTGTGCAAGATGTTTATGAGTTTATCATCAACTGCGTTTTTTTGTGTAATTTTCCCAGTATTTCAATATGTTGAATTGATGATTTATATGTTGAATCATATTGGTCTATCTGTCTGACTATATGTTAAGTGAAATCGATATGTTAACTTTGTTTCCCATCAATTGAAAATGTGTGTTCTAGTAATGATTTAATATTGATTTCTTGGTCAATCTGATTTAAAGTAAAAGATTTTTATACATTTGAATTGAACCTAATTTCCATCACAACCAATTCAACCCATGTTCTTGGCTAAGAAAGTCTTTTGAAACTTACATAAACACCAACAATTGGTCCATATCAACATTCTTTTCTAATTCCCCATTCAGAAAGGCAATTTTAACATCCATTTTATGCAACTCATGATCACAATGAGCTACTAACGTCATGATAATTCTAAAAGAATCTTTTTTTTAAAAACAAGCAAAAATGTTTTGTTATCGTCAATGTCATCTCTTTGAGTAAAACCTTTTGCAACAAGTCGGGCCTTGTAACATTTGATATTGCGTTGAGAGTCACACTTAGTCTTAATGGTCCATTTACACCCAACCCTCTTGCATCCTTTGGGTAATTCCACAAGGTCTCACACATCATTCTATGTCATTTATTTAAGTTCATCTTTCATAGCATCTAAAGACTTATTAGAGTTATCACCATTAATGGCTTAAAATGAAACCAAATCATTATCAATATTTAAGTCATTTTCTGTCTCTTGTAGATAAACCACATAATCATTCAAAATAACAGACTTTCTTTCTTTGTGAGATCTTTTTCATACAATTGTGGTTGTTCTACTACAAGATCATTGTTAACCTCGGGATCATTAACTTGTTGTTCTTCTTTATTGTTGTGAGTTTTTAAAACATGTGGAACAACAACTCTTGAAGAATAAGTACTAGCTATAGGAACTTGTACTCTAACATCCTTAATCTCCACATTTCATTAAGCTTCATTCCTACTGGTTTTACCATTCTCAATGAACCGAACATTTGCAGTTTCAAAATGCATAGGACAGTAAAACATATACCCTTTTTATTTTTCTGGATAACCAATGAAGTATTCACTGATTGCTCTTTCATACAGTTTCTTTTCTTGTGGATTGTAAATTCTTACTTCTGCCTAACAACCCCAAACATGCAGGTTTCTCAAACTAAGTTTCCTATTTGTCTATAACTCAAGAGGTTTTCTGGATAACCAATGAAATATTCACTGATTGTTCTTTCATACCGTTTCTTTTCTTGCATATTGTAAATTCTTACTTCTACCTGACAACTCCAAACCTGTAGGTTTTTCAAACTAGGTTTCCTGTTTGTCCATAACTCAAGAGGAGTATTTTGAACTACTATACTTGGAACCATATTCAACAAATACATGACAGTCTTTAAAGCATACATCCACAATGATACAACTAAAGATAAATTACTTAAGATACTCCTAATCATATCCATCTTAGTTGGTTACGCCTTTCTTACACACCATTTTGTTGTGGTGTGCCTAACATTGTGTATTGAGCACAAATATCATGTTTCTTAAGGAACTTAGCAAACAAACCATGGTGTTGTCCACTTTCATCATATCTTCCATAATATTGACCACCTTTATGTGACCTTATGATTTTCACCTTTTTTATCTAGTCTTTCCACTTCATTTATATAAACTTTGAAGGCATTCACTGACTGAGATTTCTCATGCAATAGATAAACATGTCCATAACATGAAAAATCACCAATAAAGTTGATGAAGTACTTTCCTTTATTGAAATAATTTACATCAAACAGACCATATGTACCAATGTGTATAATTTCAGGAAGCTGAGTGCTTTTTATGGCTCTTTCTTTATGTGTTTTGTCTATTTGCCTTTAATACAATCCACACACATATTCAAATAAGTAAAATCTAAATTTGGAAGGATTTCATTCTTTACTAATCTTTGCATCCTTTCTTTAGAATTGCATCCCAAACTCTTTTGACAAAAGTAAGAAAATCGTCCATCCACTAAACTACGTTTAATGCTAACATTATGATGCAATGTCATAAGAGTTTCAACATATAAATTATCCAAATTTAATTTATATAAACCATCATAAAGTGTTTCAGATCCAATCAAACAAGTATACTTAAACAAACAAAAACAACCATTCATAATCTTAAAAGAATATGCAACATCAAGCTTAGACAAAGAAAATAAATTTCTAGTGATACTAGATACATAAAAAGTACCCATCAGGTCTAAGGGATATTTAGTATCAAGGATTAAACGATAAGTCCCGACAGCTTTCATAAGAACTTTCTTTCTATTCCTCATGAAGACGAACTTCTCATTTGAGTTTATGGTTCGGGTTGAAAGGACTCCGTAAGCATTATGCTCAACTTCTTTTCGAACCAAGCTCTATGTTTTATGCAATCCTTTTGGAAATGTCCAGACTTCCCATAGAAAGGACATTTGTCATTTTTCTTCTAGATTTGGTTGAGGACTCGTCAATATTTAATGGTCCTTTACCCTTTCCATGTTTCTTTACAACTTTCTTCCCAACTCTTTGATTCCTCACATAATGAAAGGAGTGGCTTCCTAAATTCTTGAGTATGGTCTCCTCTTGAACTAATATACTATGCAATTCATGGATGTGCCACTTATCTTTCATGATGTTGTTGTTCATTTGAAATGTATACTCAAACGGTAATGAGTTCAAAATGAACTACACGAGAAAATTTTTGTCTACTGCCATTCCTAGAGACTTGAGTCTTGCTGCGATGTTTGTCATCTCGTTAACGTGTTCATGAATAGTACATAAACCATTAAACTTCATGGTGGTCAAAGTACTCATCAATGTCCCAACGAGGGACTTGTTAGCAATTTGAGAGCGTTCTTCCACATTCATAATCTCTTTCGCATTCTTAGTTTTGGGAATAGCAAACTTAATATTGCTTGATATGCTAATTCGTATAAACTCTAGTTAAGGAAATTCAACTCATTGAAGACTGAAACAGACGTAGCAAACAAATGTAAAGATACAAAAACAAAGACTTCAACTAACATATGCCTAACATTAATGTTTTTGGTCATAAAACTAAACATAAATATAGATCCATATATAAATAATCATTTTATACATATTAATGTTCTCCTTTGGGAGATCCACTAATACATAAACATAATGATGCTAATCATATTATAACATTATTGATATTAAAATACACATAAACTAGAATCACCTACTACCTTCGGGTATATAAATCAAACTAGTGACGCATACAAAAACAACTATCATCATGCTCATTAATTATAAGAACAATCAATCAACCTTTGGACAATTGTCAAATGTTTTATGAGAATAAACCCATAAATCAATTAATTATAATTTAGGATTCATACTATGTGTAATTGAAAAAAATATTAATAATTTGAATAAATAAATAATTTTAATTGCTAGTAAAAATACATAGCATCATGAATTTTAATTTAAATAAATAAGTACCTTGAAATCGTGACTCAATAACGTCCATTACTCATAATAAGAACAATTTTCAAAAATTATATATTCATAATTTCATTAATTTCATGACATTAATATATAAAACTTAATTGCACATTACTTTCTATTCAATTACACTATTCCATTAAGGGTCTTGTTAATGACAATTAATGTGAAACCCTATTTTATTGTATGAGTTGGGCCAGGCCAAGTGGTAAGGCCCAAATCAACCCATTAGCTTTTCCCAAGTTCAGAAAGACTCTTGAGTATTCTTCCCACTTCATTTTTGCCTTCCCATTACGTTTCTATCTCTTCAACTCACAACAACCACTTACTTTTCTTCCCCACCTGTAATAGAGAGCTCTACTAGGGTTTCAGTAAGCTCCTCCTTTCCTCTAAGCTTGTAATGTGTTCTCCCTCCGCGTAAGTAGATCTCTAAACCCCTAAGACTATTTTTCTATTCCATTTGAAATCTTTGGTTCCACTTTAATCTCTACTAGGGTCTCAGTTTCATTTTTCTTATTCCTCCGTGCAAGCTTCATAAGTTATAGTGGAACTGCAGTGTTCTCCCTTGTGTGATGTCGTTGGTTTTGCAACTATTCAGGCAAGGGAAGCTAGAGTTTCGTGTTTTAACTTGTTTTGCTTGTTTTAGTTTAGTTTCGTGCTTTTGATGATTGTGTGGTGCTTATGACGGTATGAAAATACATTGTGCATTATTCTGGGTGAATTTATGTTTTTGCATGCGTGAACAGTGGAGAAAATTTGGTATTTTCGCCTAGGCGAGTGAGTCTCGCACAAGCGAGAGTATCAGAAGCTCTCTAAGGTTTCTGTTCGAGTTACCACTCAGGCGACGAACTGTAGTTTTGAGTGAGAAGTGATCTCGCTCAGGCGAGGAGGCCTCCCTTAAGCGAGAAAACACAGAAACCCCACGGTTCCACTGCTCGAGCTCTCACCTAGGCGAAATGAGCTCACTTGAGCGAGAGAATCTCTCTCGCCTGAGCGAGTACTTCCAGCCCGAGTGAGATCTGGCGCAGGGAAGTGCTCTAGTATTGTTTTCTTCATTGATTTAATTATTTGCCTATGTGATAGAGTGATTTACTGTAAAAGTTTGAAGTATGATGTTGCATATGTTTAATGGGATGAAATGAGATTATTATATGTTGTGTTTGGCATGAAATGAAATATGGATTGGTTGGCTGGTTGGTTGAGCATTGACATGACATTATAATGCTTGAGATAAAAGTTGTGGTTATGGTATGAGGAACATGATTTTGGTGTGAGGTAGATGTAATTCCATGAGTCTTGTGGGGAGATCTCATGGTGGTGTGTAGTGTATATAATTAGATAAAGATTCAAGTAAAGATTGCATCCCGACACTCTAAAGAATCAATTAGTCTCACGTAGAGTAGACTGATTCAAGTGGTGAGAGTAGCGGGAGGCCCTAGTCTCTGGCAGGATAATGGCCTTAGATGTTTGAAGGCTAACCTTGTGCGTGGTAGGGTGAAACCCATTGGCTATGGCTTTGCAGTGCAGTAGAGGCCACCACAAGTGCAAGCATCTAGTGAATCTGATCTTATATGTATCTAGATAATTGAGTCTTAGAGTCCTGCTTGTTTGCTATCACATGATTGTATGCCTACCTTGTTGCATGTTTGTGATATGAAGTATTTGTTTGCTATAACGTTCAAAATATTTTTACTCTAGCTTACCCTCCTTGCTTGTGTTTGTCTTGCGTGTGGTTTTTCCTTTTGCAATGATCATCAATTTATTAGTGTGAGCAGATGTGGAAACCCCAAGTGATCGTCAGGATGATGGGACCAATGCAGTGTAGCATGCATGGTTTGGATCAGGCTTTATGGAGTACCTTTTGGGGCTTTGTTATTTTGTAATCTCTTGCTCTATGAGCAAGCTTTATGGACATCTGTTGAACTTTTATATTCTGTTGTTGGCATTGTGTAGTGCCTTTGCTTTCCTTTTTGGTATATTTGGATGACTGTAAAATCTTTTATACTATAAGCCTCGTGCTCTTTAAATATTATAAATTATGCGATGTTTTATTTAACTAGATTTATCTACTTAATGCGATGTCACAATTAATAGTCTTGAAATATACAAAAGTTAATAGTTAATTGTGATATTAAATGAAATTTGAGCTAATCACAATTAACACAATTATTTTATTTAAAAGACAATAATACCCATAAGAATTGTATAGTTGTTATAATATTTTATTTAATATTTACCAATAAAATAATTATATTTTAATGTTATTAAAAATTAAAATATAATTTGTTTCTGCAGAGAACAAATAAGATGAGTTAGGCACAAGTGACACCTTACCATGTAGTCCGCTATCTCTTCAGTTGGTCTCTCCCCGGTTGATACATGTCAGCTTGAACCCAGGAGGGGTTACCTGCAGAAGAGTCTCCGAAGCTCAAGTAAGTCAAAGCTCTCAGAAAGTCAAAT
>Ga0099822_1007464_pt1 | contig 14135 bp, 9 predicted proteins | sample CowpeawhiteBW_FD_76839 | JGI IMG/M metagenome (GOLD analysis project Ga0099822, IMG submission 76839) | Root nodule microbial communities of legume samples collected from California USA - Cow pea white BW | ecosystem: Host-associated > Plants > Roots > Nodule | place: USA: California | collected... | reverse complement strand
ATAAAATATAACTTTCTTTGTTTACTCTTTTATATCTATTTGGTTGCTCACGTCGCAATGACATCCACAACTACTCTAAAATAACTTAAAAAAAATATTAAAAATTTATAAATGATTAAAAAAATAAAAAATAAAAGATTAGAAAAAAAAATTTATTTAAAGTGTCGGCCGCTCGCGTCGCATGACACCAATTTTAAAATATTACTAAAATTTAAATAAAAAGATTTTCAAAATTATAAAACAAATTAAATCATTTTCAAATAATTTTCCAAATAGATTTTTCAAAAAGAACTACGTAACCCTGATTCTCCATTATAAATGGAGATACATAGGAGCGAGGATTAATCCTTGTCGGGCCCAAAAAACCAAAAAATTATTTTTGTTTCTTTTGTATATCCTTTTATATTTTTTTAGGAAAATTAAAATTTTGAAAACCACATCCTTTTGCATGTTTAATTAAAGGTACCGTCTTAGGACGGACGTTGTGGGGTGCTAATACCTTCCCCATGCGTAACCGACTCCTGGACCCAAACTCTAGTTTTTCGCAGACCTTGCTCTTTTTTATGGTTTTCCATAGTTTCCTATAATAACTATGGTGGCGACTCCAAACTCTATTTTTTACAAATTTTTATTTCTGGTTCGTTGTCCCGTCGCGATTTCGGTTGCGACAAATGATTACTGCAGACATAATTCTGATCTTGGAGGAAACCTCTTGATCTGTGGACAAATCTTATTCAAGTGGGAGGGGATGATGAATATCACCCTAAAGGGCTCCTCAACTTGGCCAATGACCTAGGTCCATTTCTTTTATTTATTTTAAATTAAATAAATGTTGTTCTAATTAGGCTTGTTTTATTAAATGCAACCCATTTTTCCAATGCATGTTCCACGTGTGGGCCTTTGATTGTTGCGGCCCAAACTGTTGTATCCTTTCTACACATCACTTTCACGCGTGGAGGACTCCCTTTTCAATATTAGGCATGCATTGACATCACGAGGCCGACATCTTGCATTCAAGTATTAGCTACTAGCTACTAGATACTAGATACTAGTTACTAGATACTAGATACTAGCTACTAGCTACTACCTACTAGCTACTAACTACTATATACTAGTTACTAACTACTAGCTACTACATAGTAGTTACTAGTTACTAACTACTAGCTCTAGCTACTAGCTTCTAGCACTAGATATTAGCTACTAGCTACAAGCTATTAGCTACAAGCTACTAGCCTTAGCTACTGGCTACTAGGTACTAGCTAATAACTACTAGCTCTAGATACTAGCTACTACCTCTAGCTACTAGTTATTAGCCACTAGCTACTAGCCTCTAGCTTTAGCCACTTGTTACTAGCCACTAGCTACTTGTTACTAGCTTCTAGATACTAGCTACTACATCTAGCAACTAGCTACTTTCTCTAGCAACTAGCTACTAGGTACTAGCTCTAGCTACTAGCTATAAGCTCTACCTACTAGCTACTAGCTACTAGCTTTGGCTACTAGTTACTAGCTCCCAGCTACTAGCTACTAGCTTTAGCTTCTAGCTTTTAGCTAGGTACTAACTACTAGGTCTAGCTGCTAGCTTCTAGATCTAGCTACTGCCTACTAGCTATTAGCTACTAGTTATTAGCTACTAGCTACTAGCTCTAGCTACTAGCTATTAGCTCCCAACTACTAGCTCTAACTTCTACTTAGTAGCTCTAGCTACTAGTTAGTAGTCATTAGCTACTAGCATCTAGTTCTAGCTACTACTTAGTAGTCACTAGCTACTAGATAAAAGCTCCTGGGTCCTAGCTCTAAGTAGTAGCTACTACCTCTAGAATCTAGCTCTAGCTACTAGTTACTAGTTACTAGCAACAAGCTACTAGCTTCTAGCTACTTTCTCTAGCAACTTGCTACTAGTTACTAGCTCTAACTACTAGCTACAAGTTCTACCTAGTAGCTTCTAGCTACTAGCTCTACCTTCTAGCTACTAGCTACTAGCTCTACCTACTAGCTACTAGCTTTACCTACTAACTCCCAACTACTAGCTACTAGCTCTAGCATCTAGCTAATACCTCTAGCTACCAGCTCCTAGCTCCTAGCTACTAGTTCTAGATACCAACTACTAGATCTAGGTACTAGTTACTACCTACTAGTCATTAGTTACTAGCTCTAGCTACTAGCTACTAACCACTAGCTCTAGCTATTAGCTACTAGCTACCAGCTACTAGGTACTAGCACCCATCTCTAGCTACTAGCTCTAGCTCTAGATACTAGCAACTAGCTACTAGCAACTACCTACTACTCTAGCTACTCAGAATGAACCGCTAGCAACTAGCTGCTAGCTATAGCAACTAGCTTTAGGTACTAACTACTTTCTACCAACTCTAGCTACTAACAACTAGCTTTAGCTACACACTAAATACTAGGTCTAGCTACTAGCTCTAGCTACCAGCTACTAGCTACTAGCTTCTAGCTATTAGCTACTAGCTCTAGGTACTTGCTACTAGGTACTAGCTACTAACTACTAACTACTAGCTACAAGCTACTAACCACTAGCGACTAGCTACTAAGTACTAGTTACTAGTTTTAGCTACTTGCTACTAGGTACCAGCTAGTAGCTACTGGCACCCATCTCTAGCTACAAGCTATTACCTCCTAGCTACTCATTACTAGCTCTAACTACAAGCTACTAACCACTAGCGACTAGCTACTAGGTACTAGTTACTAGTTTTAGCTACTTGCTACTAGGTACCAACTAGTAGCCACTGGCACCCATCTCTAGCTACAAGTTATTACCTCCTAGCTACTCATTACTAGCTCTAACTACTAGCTACTATCTCTAACTACTATCTCTAGCTACTAGCTACAAACTTTATCTACTTGCCACTAGCTACTAGATACTAGCTACTACCTCTAGCTACTAGTAACTAGTCACTAGTTCTCGCTACAAGCTACTTTCTACCAGCTACTACCTACTAGCTACAAGCTACAAGTTTTCAGCTACTAGTAACCAGCTCTAGCTCCTAACTACTAGCTCTAGCTCCTAGCTACTAGATCTAGCTCCTAACTACTAGATACTAGCTACTAGCTACTAGCTACTGGCTACTTGCTACTGGCTATTAGCTATTGGCTACTAGCTACTAGCTAATAGATATTAGTTAATAGCTACTAGCTACTAGCTCTAGCTACTAGTTACTACTTACTAGCTTCTAGTTACTAGCTACAAGCTCCCACCTACTAGATCCCAGCTACCAACTCTAGCTACTAGCTACCAGCTTTATCTTCTAGCTATTAGATCGACTACTAGCTACTTACTACTAACCACTAACTACTATCTCAAGCTACTAGCTTCTAACTCTTGCTACTAGCTACAAGCTTCTAGCTACTAGCTATTAGCTACTAGCTCCTTGCTCTAGCTACTAGTTACTAGCTACTATCTAACTAAATTGAACAAAAATAACAAGAGACCAAATTAAATATAGAACATTGACTTTGACACATGGCACACTGATAGCTTGACATGTGGACATTTAAAAAAATAATTTAAAAAAACTAAAAAAAATTAATAAAAAATTAAAAAATTAAAAAAACCCACGAAGTGACAGGTGGCAGTCACTGTTCATGGTCGTTAATGATTTAAACAGTGTTAGCAAAAAAGGACCCAATTGAACAAAATTGACGACAATTGGGACCTATTTGAACACAAAACCAAAATTAAGACTTATTTGACAAAACTTGATGAAAATTTGGACCAAAAAGGTATTTTAACCTAACTTTTTTGTTCAGAAATTATTTCTTCAAATATTTTGCTAATTTAAATTTCTTTGAAATATATGTATTTCTAAATATTTGTTTATCCAGTTTTTATATCTATTTATAGAAATATTTTCTTATATACCATTTTTTTAAGAAACTTATATCTATTTATATATATAGTTTTCCAAAATACTTATTTTTATTAATTTATATCTATTTCTAAACACTTTTTTTTAAATATATCTATTTTTAAAAAATTAATTCTAATTAAAAAATGTGTTTAAAACATCAAATAAACTTAACAAAATTTGATTAAAATGTCTAAATTCACTATAAAAAAAGTAATTTTTACCAGCCATTATTTTATGGCGATTAAATAAATTGTTAGAAATTTTTTTAATTTCTGTTAGTTTTATATACCCATCACAAATACTTTATATTATTTTATGTTATATAGTTTTAGGATATGAAAACGTCGAATGAGAAAAAATCGTGCTACAAAGCTATTCTCCAGGACATGGCAATTGGGATAAATGTTCTTGATTTAGGGTTCCATCTAATATGAACACAGATTGGTGTTTCAATGGCTTCACCAACATCGTTGCTTCAAGAGGCGAAGCATTGTCCGAAGAAACGTCTCTTCCTATGAATTCTTCCACCACTAATTTCGCTCATGCAACTCTTTCTATTGGTAAACTTACTCCACCTTTATGTTTTTATTTATCGAATGTTATTTCTGTTGAGTCAATTCGAGCAACGACTCACTCAAATTTTGGTGATTTTATTTGCTCGGTAAAGTTGAAAAACCCTAACTCAGATTCCCAAAGATTCCCTCTTTCTGACTCATACAAATTGGGATGTATAACTGGAGAATTTGATGGAGAGGAACGAAAATTACAGTTCAGAAGAGGAATGCATGGAGAAATACAGGCATGGAAAGTACCATGCCGTTCGAATCGGCAATGCTTTCAACATGGCTGTTACGTCTTGTAGTCCAAGCTCGGTTAGGACGCTCTCATTTTAGTGCCTCCATTTTTCAATTTCGTTCCTTTGGTTTCCATCTTATAATTGCCCACATTATACTTTTTTTTAATGTTTTTGGACTTCAATCACTCACTAGGTTGAATTGTTAGTTCCTCGTTTTTCGAAAACTCCAGTTGCTTCCTTGTTTCTTGTTATTGTTTTTGTGTTCCAGTTTCTTGTTTTAATAGATAATATATGTGGGAAATGACAAGAGATTTAATAGAACCTTAAATGTAAGGAGCGAGCTAAATGTAAATTATGTGACATTATTTGTTAGGAGTCCCACGTTGAGCGACTCTTATAGCAACAATAACTTTTTGCTAAACATTAAGCATTAAACTATAAATATTATACTATTTCTATCTGCAATTTATTGTCTTTGCTTTTGGTCTTTATTCTTGTCTTGATCTGTTCAAACTCTATTACTAATGTGTTTAGAAATGCAGGTTTGAAAAATGGTTCAAAAATATGTCTTACTTGGCACTTCAAGCCATAAGGGTAAGCTTTTCCATTAATCTTTTTGCTCTGTCCTTTTTCAGTTTATGACTAACATTGTTTGTCTTTTTTTTTCTTTCTCTGATTCATAGCTTTTAAGAAACTATGTGGTATGTCTCCTTTGAATGATCATCATCCCATCCCATGTAGACATCTTTTAGTGTTGATATATTTATAATTAGTTGGTGAATAAAATTTATAAGAACTAGGTCAAATCATAGTCAGCTAAGAATAAGATATTGAATAGGAGGTTATATGATGAAGATATGTGCCTATATGACAACACTCCTGAAGCCAGGGATGCTGCATTGTCGCATTGGCAGCAATAGCTAAGGAAAAACGTGTTTCAACTACATTTTTGTGTGCTTTAAAATATGATTTTGTTGTTGAGGTTCAAAAAAATATTCCCTTCAACTTCTGTGAAAAATACCCGAGCAAGTGCATCTTCTACAGAGGTAGGTTTACTTTTCTTTTATTTAGTTTTTAGCTCAAGAAATCTGACTTCAGTTTCATTTCATTCATGTGGTGCTCCAAGATTTAGTTGGGTTATGTCTAGTTTGGAAGTTTTCCCTCCCCAGTTTCCTTTTCATGGATCAATCCATCTCCCTCCCACAGGTTTGACAACCATTAGAAAAGTGTGATTCCAATTTTTACCTTAAATTGTCTTGTTACTAAATAAAGTTACTAATACATCAGAAAGTGTCGGTGATGGTTGTATGATGATTCTACAAGCAAGTGATCTACCGTATATCTCTATATCAAGATCTGCTTATATAGATGTCTAGAGATTATCAGAACTTAAGGTAAGTTGTCCTATGTCCCTTGTTTTCATTGTCTATGGTATAAATTCGTGATTTATGTAACCAATTCGCTTTTTTCTAATAACACTTATTATTATTCTAATAAAACCTAGCATTTGGTAACATATTTTACATTGCTTTTGATCAAATTGGCGAATAAGTTTTGTTTCTTACTTAATTTGAGTTGGATGATCTATATATTATATGTTTAAATGCTAATTAATCTTGAAAACTAGTTTCTCTTATGACTGTAGAATAGTGTTCCCACGTGTGTTAGATTTTGTTGCTTTTAATTTTATTTACCTGCAAAGTTTCCTATTTATGAAAACAGGAAGGACATGACCAAGGGACTCAGTATGAAGCACAGTTTCTGAACCAATCTCATCTTCAAGATCAGTACTGCAAAAAAATATTTGAAGAAAGACTCATTAGCTTGTGTTTATAGATATGGGTAAATATTTAATTTTACAATGTATTCTAAAATGATATGCTTAACCTTTTTCATATATATATATATATATATAATATATATATAAGGATTCTTTTTATTCTAATGGTGTTGATTTGGACATTGCAATAAAAATATTGTAATATTGTATTTATATTGCTTGTTATGGATTATCTTGTCTCATTTCGTTGCAAATTAATGTATGTATGACCCTATGATGTTCAATGCTATTGATAATGAATTTTTATTTTCATCGAACTATAATGTAGTTTCTTAAACTATGAATTTTTATACATGTATATTCTAGCGGTTTTTAGTTACAGATGACGATGTATATTTTAGCGGTTTATACATGTATACTCTAGTGGTTTTTAATTGCAAATAACAATGTATATTCTAGCAATTTTATATATATAGCGACATTTAACTACATATAACACTAGTTTCTTTTTTAGCAACATTACCAGTGTTACGATGAAAACCGCCAAAAGCAGAGCAGTTATTGACATCTGTACAAATGGAGATTAATTTAACCGCTGGAAAGTTTCTTTTAGACGGTTTATAATTGTCAGAAATAACAATTTTGACCGCCATAAAATTCATCTTTTTTCGTAGTGATTAATGATTAAAAAGACTAAATTTATGCAGCAGACTAAATTGGGCCAAAGTTTTAAAGATAGACTAATTCCAATTTGTAGTGAAAGTTAAGGGACCAAAAACATATGTAACCTTTTGAACTTCAATATACGTTGGATGGTAATAAAAAAAACACATGGCAATTACATTAAATTATTATATTATAGTAAATAAAATTTATTTATACAGTTATAGTGATAAAATTACACGTATGATAATCAGTTAGAAAATAAAAATAAGGTTAAAATACATTTTTGGTCCCAAGTTTTGTCAAGTTTTATCAAATAAGTCCTAATTTTGGTTTTATGTTCAAATAGGTCCCAATTTTCGTCAATTTTGTTCAATTGGGTCCTTTTTTTGCTAATACCGTTTAAATTATTAACGGCCATGAACAGTGACGACCACGTGTCACTTCGTGTTTTTTTTGAATTTTCTTTTTTAAAATTTTTTATTTTTTTTTTATTTTTTTAATTGTCCACATGTCAACCATAATCGTGCCACATGTCAAAGTCAATGTTCTATATCCAATTTGGTCCCTATATTTATTATTTTTGTTCAATTTAGTCCCAAATTTACCAATTTTTTTTATTATTTATTATTTTTGTTTAAAATTGACCAATTTTGTCCCTATTGAAGATGTGACCAAATTTAATTTTTATATCAAAGTTATAATGATGTGAATTTTAATATATTATATAAAAATATTTAATAAATAATGTGAATTTTAATATAAAAATTAAATTTGGTTTCAATTTAGAGAGGGACAAAATTGGTTCATCTTAACAAAAATTGAGACTAAATTGAACAAAAATAACAAATATAGGGATCAAATTGAATATAGGACATTAACTTTGACACGTGGCTCGCTGCTAGGTTGACACGTGGACATTTAAAAGAATTGAAAAAAAATAAAAAATTTAAAAAAAATCAAAAAAACCACAAAGTGACATGTGGCAGTCATTGTTCATGGCCGTTAATGATTTAAACGGTGTTAGCAAAAAAGGACCCAATTGAATAAAATTGACGAAAATTGGGACTTATTTGACAAAATTTTTACGAAATTTGGGACCAAAAAGATATTTTAACCTAAAAATAGTCAACGACGGATCTACGTTGTGACATAGGGGCCATGGTCGCCCCAAATTTTTTTATATTTATATTATTTATTATAATTTTTAACATACTTTTTAAAAATTTAATATTTTTAATATACTAATACATAAGAAAAAGTTTTTTTATTGTCAACATTTATTTTTCAATTTGACCTTCAGAATATTTTTTAAATAAAAATAATTGTTTTCTTAATATTATTTTTTAAGTGATCATATATTTAATTTAATAATCTTTTTATTTAATGTTTTTAAAATTCCATCACTATAAATGAAAATTAATTATAATAAAATTATAAAAATTATTTATATTTAATTTTATAATTATAATTATAACAATAAAAATAATTATCATTTTATCATTTTTTATTATCATACAAAAATAAACACAATGTTTTTACTGGTTTATATAAAAAATTTGAGATTTCTCTTTTGGTTTTTAATAAGTCTTAGGGAAAAGTAGGGAAAAGTCCATTTCCAAGAGGCGTTGTTGCGCAGGAAAGGTAAAGTGGTTGGTTATGAGAGAATGACATACAGTTGGATATTACTTAATGCTAATATGTTGTTGATTGCATGTTTTGGTTTTAGGAACAAGTTTCTGGTTGTTATCTTTGATGAGTTATGCATATGTTCGAATCAGGCAAGGTGAGTTTTATGTGTGGGTAATATAATGTTGCATGATATCACAATATGGTTGTTTTTCTATATGAGATTATTTGTGTTAAAGGTATGTAACAATTTCATGTTATTATATAATTATTTGGTGGTTGTTTTGTTTTGATAAATTTAAATAATAATATGGATTTTATATATATATATATATATATTAGTTGATTTGCGGGTTATAATTTTGTTTAAAAATATTGTGAAAGTAGATAAGGTATAAAGCTATGTGTGAAAGAATTTAGAAAAAAAAGAAAAGTTGTACGTTAGATTATATTTTTTTATGAATATTTCACTTACGTTAATTCAAGGATGATTTTGTTTTCTCGGTATAAATATTTTTTTAGAAATATGATGTTTTTATTTTATATTTATAGTGAATGTTTTATGTGTGCAAATTTATTTGGTGTGAGACTCTTAGTTTATCATCTAGGTGTGCGCAAATTTTAGGTAATGCATATTATTTTACTTTTCTAAGTAGATAACTTTTTAGGACGAAAATTTTTTAAGTTGAGGAGAAAAAGACCTGGAAAAAAAATTAGAATAAAGAGAAAAACATGAAAAAATATGAATGGCGTGATTAAAGTTGTGAATTTTATTTAAAATTAATTATTTTATTTAATTATGAAATATGGAATAATTATTTGAAAGATTTAAGCTATTGTTTTATTTATTTTAATTATTAATATTATATTTAATATGGAAGACATGTGTTTATATATTTATGGTACATAAAACATAAAGAGAGATTAATTGGCTTGGTGGTTAAAGGGCTTGTCTATTAGTCATGATTGTGTGGGTTTGACCCTAATTGGAAAGCAGAATATGTTTGCTTATATGATTTTCTTCTTTTCTTTTGTTATGGGGACCACGTAAATTCCATTAGTTTTTCTCTCTCCATTGGTCACGTGTAGCAGGACGTTTTTATTCTAAAACTAGTTTCATGGTGCTTGTTGTTATGCTAAAATCCAAAAAATCAAAGAAATATAAACGACCAAATCTTAGGTTATTATTTTAAGTATATCAATATAAAAGATTAGGAATGAAAGGGAATGAAATTTATATAGGTTTAAAAAGGTTGGGGTTTTAGGGGAGGAGAAACAGCAAGAAGAGGGAATAGAGAAACCGTGATTGAGAGTTGTGGTGGCCAAACGTGATAGTTTTAAAATGGTGAGTTTATCCAAGAAGGGGAGATTAAATTGACTTTATAAATTTTTTTTGAAAGCTTAAACTCTTTTTCAATTGAATCTAATGGACTGGAAAATTTGGATGTAAATGCAGCAGACCAATACACTTTCAGTCAATTAAAATATAAAACAACAGACTAAATTGTTCTTGATGCTATGAAACAGTCAATTAAAAATACAAATCAATCGGCTAAAATACTGGAGAATTATGCAGAATGCAGAATTCGTGAATTCAACTCAAACAGCAATCTTTTACATACAAGACATGTTCCAATCAGTATTTATAACAAGTATAAAGCCTCAGATTACACAAGAACACATTAAATCATACCAAAGATCAAATTGCTTAGTTTTCTTGAGTTTTTAAAGAGTTTCAAAGAGAATGAGATGAGGGAAAGAAGAATGCACAACTGTTTTTATACTGGTTCACTCAATCACAGAGCTACATCCAGTTTTCCAGGACTATATTCAAATGTTTACAAATCAAACACCAAGATTACACTTTTGAACACAAAGCACACAAGATTTTTGACTCACACAAAAATCTAGAACCTCAACCTACAAGAATCACACTTGCAGACCTGAAATCACATCAGGCAAACCATCCAGAGACACAAAAACATCCAAACCCGATGGTGGTTGTCCCTAGCACACCATACATGTGTTCTTCAAGCTACTCACAAGCCAAAATGCCTCTAAGATCAACCAAGATCTTCAAACACGAGTTGCAGCTATGTATTGCAGAGAGAGAACGCTTCCCAGAGATGAATGACACGATTTCGTTCAGAAAAACTCAGATTTGCACATCTGCTCGCGAAAACACAGCTTATATAGTCTGGTTTAAGTGAAAATAGTCGATTGAATTTTCTGTACAGTCAGCTGATTTCACTTGACTTTAGTGAAATCAGTCGATTGAAAAATAATTCAATTGACTGAATACATTCATACAAGAAACTATATACAGCAAGCCTTTTAACCTGTTAAAACCCATTTTAACAAATTAAAAGAGATACGCTAAGGCACACAAGACATCTAACCTATGTCATATAGCCTATCAACAATGTATAACACTAACACAATACATTTAACATGTTATATACAAATTTAACACACTAAAACTTAATCTTCAAGAGGATCTTCATCAATCTTCATCAAGCACTTAAGATCTTCATGCACATGGCTTTATCAATTCTTTGCTTCAAGCTTGCTTCTGCCAACAATCTCCCCCTGAATTGATGAAGCCAACACCCTCGAGTTGAATTGATGAGCTAAGATCCATAGAGAAACCTGAAAAAGCTTTTGCATACAAGATACCAATAGTCCAAATATACAACCAAGCAAAAGCACACAAGCATACGTACATATCACATATGCATATGCTCCCCCTATCATTAATAATATGATTTAACTTCATATTTTTTATTAAGTTTGCAGTATTATATGATTAGAATAGATTTATTTCAGGTTTTCCAATTTTGACACAATTTTACTCAATTTGCACTCATTTTTCTCTCCCTTTCAATTCATCAAATGAAAGTAAATGCATAAATCCTTTTGCAAAGATGAAAATTTTCATTAAAGCATTAACATAGGGGTGTACCAGAGCACCTGGCACGAATACAAACACACTAAAACAAAAATAGAAATGATAGATACATCATGAAGCTAAAAACTGATATGATTAGTCAACTGAAATGAGAAAATAGCCAACTAAAATACTGGAACAGACAGCAGACACACAAAATGCAGCACGAAAATGCAATGCATGACCTATGAGCCATCCCCTTCACTCATTCCTAGGGTTGTCTCTATTGTAGACATTGGAGAGGAGGTCATGAATGTTATGGAGTTGGTAATCCAAGTCTTGGAACCTTGTTGTGCAATATGCATGATGTGCATTTTGAGCCATGTTGAGGTCTTGAAGCTGGTTGAGAACCATTCTCTCATTGGGAGTATGTAGGTCCAGTATTCTCAAGAGGGTTGTACAACTCAATTGCCATTGGCTGAGGTTCATCTTCCTCTTGGTTTCCTCCACTAGTTCCCGCTTCATGATCATTTGCTCCAACTTCAATATTTACGCCTTGATCTCCTTCAACTAGCCAAGTGTTGCCTACCTTGGTGAATCCCATCTTGTGCATATTCAGTGTGGAAACATGATTGAGAAGGCCAGTTGACTCCTTAAGCTCCCCTTCCACATCCACACCAAAATGCTCAATGAACTTGGAGATGAGCACCACATATGGAAGCTTGAAATCCGTGAGCCTCTTTGCTTTCATCATATGGTCACAGATTGTGTATGTCCAGTCCACCATCACCCCATTTTGAATGCAGTACATCACCACTAAATCACCTTCATTCAAGGTAGCATGGTTGCTCCCCCTAGGCATGATGATTTTGGTCACCACCATGGCTAGCAACCTTTCCTCCACACTAAGCCTTCCCACATGGAAATTTCTAGCTTGCTCACCTTGGTTTTACACATTGATTGAAGTATTGCACCTTGTTGAACTCATCCACTGCACTAGTTTCACCTTTGCGGACTTGCACACCTCTTTGCCTTAGACCAGTCACATCCTTCCATGTTTGCCTAGTGATTTCCATTTCCACACCTTTGACACTTGATTTGAGAACAACATTGCTAAACTTGAGGTTGGCATAGAATACCTTTACCAAATCTGGATACATCTTACCCGAAAGCTCAAGGAAAGTTTTCAATTTTTGAGCTTTGAGATGTTATTCAAGGTTGCCAAAGTTTTCTGCTCTTAGCCATGACATACGAATCACCTTAGGAAGAATGATTTGCTTCCTATTGATCTCAATCAAGAAGGTTTGAATTTTGTCCTCATGACCTTCAAACCATATCTCAAGTCTTCCTTGATTCATAGCATTTGAAGAAGATGGAGTAGGTAGAGTGGAGCTTTCATCATCTGAGGGGGCAGCTCGTGCTCTTATAGGCATGGTGAAAAGTAGGTTTGGCTCTTACTAGAAAATGAGAATGCCAATGCATGATGCTTATGCAAGTATTTATAGAATCAACAGGTTGATTTTCAAAATCAGTCAATTAAATCGTGCAGATTTTCTGGTTTCAATGCAGTACAGGAAATAACAACAATTAAATGTGAGAGGAATCTGAATCAGAGATGCGGTGATGTGTTTCCCATGCGTTTTATGATCAATCCACTCACAAACAGTTCACATCTAATGCATGCACATTGAAAATCATGTAATTAAAGCACTTTATGGTCAATGCAATCTAAAAGTTGATTTTAGCTGATGTAATAGCTGTTACAACTGCTGCTACAGTCCAAAAATAGTCATGTGATGCATACTTTGACTAGGTCAATTAATTAAAATCAATTCAAGCAATTCCACATTAGCATAAGTGATTTTAACACATAAGAATACAGAGTTAGTCGACTAAAATTGTACCAGAAAACTGATTTTTGGTGCAGTGGCAGTTTTAAGTAAAATCTGTGTTAAATTTGCAGTTTTAACTGACTAAAATTTTCAGATTTCACAAAATTCACACCAGACCAATTTGAATCAAATATATGTGTTGTTTTGTGAGATTTAACATATTGAAACAGTTCCAGAAAACAAATTATGCAGATTTTGACATTTTAAATGAAATCTATGTGTTGAAATTGCAAATTTAGCTGACTGAAATACTGACAGTTTTCAAATTATGCAGATTTTTGTCATTTTAAGTGCAGCACATACATGATCTAATAAGATTAACAAGACAAACAGATATCAACATATATTCTTCATCTCAAGAATACCTAATTCAGTTCTAAGCTTATTAAATCTATCATGTGCAAGTGGTTTAGTGAATAAATCCGCCAATTGATTTTTAGTTTTCACAAACATGATTTCAATATCACCTTTTTGAATATGATCTCTTATGAATTGATGCCTGATTTCAATGTGTTTAGTTTTAGAATGCTGGATTGGATTCTTAGTTAGGTTGATTGCACTTGTATTATCACAATAAAGAGGTACCTTCTCTAGCTTTACACCATAATCCATAAGT
>Ga0099822_1007462_pt1 | contig 14137 bp, 6 predicted proteins | sample CowpeawhiteBW_FD_76839 | JGI IMG/M metagenome (GOLD analysis project Ga0099822, IMG submission 76839) | Root nodule microbial communities of legume samples collected from California USA - Cow pea white BW | ecosystem: Host-associated > Plants > Roots > Nodule | place: USA: California | collected... | reverse complement strand
TATATATATATATATATATATATATACTACTTTCTTTCTTCACTTACTTTCTCTTATTTCGATAAAAGAAATACAAATTAATTTTACAACACTATATTTAACAATTTTTATAACAGTAAAATAATCTTAACAAAAATTAATTTTCATACCTTATTTAATATTAGAAAAGTTTATTAAAAAAGCATTCAAAAACTGCACTTTTGTGGAGGTACACAAACACCAACAATTATGCCAAATGCTATGTGGACATGTAACACACGAATAGTGTTGCACATGAAAAGAATGAAGCATATTCTGAAATATAAAGAAGTCAACATATTTTTATAACCTTTTTATAATATTATTTGAAGAAACACATGGGTAGGGTATGGTATATGTGTCTATTTTTTTTAGCAAAAGTTTATTAAACTATAAAGTAATTTTTATTAAAAATAATTGTAAAAAATATTTTTATTATTAAATAATTTTTTCATAAATAATTATTTGAATTAAAAAATAATTATTAAAAGAATAAGTTAAAATAATTATTTTAAGGGTTGAGAATATTTTTAGTCTTTACATTTAAACACAAAATTGAAATTCATTTGTTTCAAATTTTAATACACTTTTTTCTCCAAACTTAAAAAAAGAATGAATATAATAATTTTAACTTAACAAAGTTAACTCTCTTTTTTAGTGTTAATTGATGTTAAGTTGACATTAGAGTTGGAATATGTGAAATGATGTAAACAACTCAAATGTCATTTTGAAACATTATTTAATATCTCAAAAAGAAAGTTCATGTTGTTGGGTTAAAACATGTTAACTTTTGTTTAGGTGTAGGTATTACAAGGTAACATTAAAGTTAGAACGTGTCAATGATATAAATATTTTATATCAGTCTTGAACACTATTTAACACTTCAAAAGAAAGTTCATGTTGTTGGGTTAAAACATTCATTTTTAAAGATTGAGCACAACAATGTATCAAAGTTTAAGACATGGATGAATTTCAATTTCGCGTACAAGTTTAGGGATTAAAAATATATTAAACCCTTATTTTAATCTATAAAATGATTAAATTTAAATAACAATTAAAAGATAAAAATGGAAATGTAGATATCTTGATTTAAAACAACAAATACTTAAGAAGTAAAATTGAAAAACGAATGCTTTTTATATATAATACAGATTATATAACTATTATTTGTATTATGTTGCTTATTTTATCTTATATCAATTTGTCTTTTCTATTTTATCTGTTAAAAACAAATGTAATTTGTCATACAAACAAAATTATAGCAATGAAAATCTTAATTTTGTAAGTATTGTGGGAATTTTAGCTGTCTGTGAAACTAAATAAATTGATAAAATGCTTTCCTGAAAAAATAATTACTCGCCTGATCCATTAAATCAATAGTTGAGCCCTGCATAAGATTTTTTTGACTGAATACCAAATCTTCGTACAAAAGTTGAACCATTTCATGAAATGACAATTAAGATTTGAAGGAACAAATTACTGTAACATGCATTACCAACGGCTGTCAATATGTTTAGGAGATTGCTTACCAAGAAAAATAATTAAGGACAAGAATCAAACTTATATGTGAAAGCACAGTATTTGATTCCATATAAATAATTTTATTTGGCTTTACTTTTGTTATATGATAATAGCTTGATTAAGGTTGTATTGTTAGGTCAACAACTGTAATTAAGTCATAATCTAAGTGTAACCATCTAAATATATTGATTCTGTCCATTTTCTTTATTTCATTCCCCAAACTCATCTTAATTTTTATGATTTTTAGTAAATGTTGGAGAAGAAGAAAACTTTATATGGGGTGCAAGGATCATTTTCAAATGGGTTAATGACATGGTTAATCATTTATTTTAATCACAAATTTATATGGTGATGTTGTGAAGATTTAGATTGTGCATATTACACACAAGTGAGTGACGTGAAATTTGAAGGGTTGTGCGTAAAACTGTAGAAGTCATTGTTTAGAGTATGGTTCTGTAGTAGTGCACCGAGTTGAATATCATTTTCTTTCGCTTCTGTAATCATGAACATGAAATCATCTTAGTGGTTCTGAGAAACTGTTGCAATGATAGTGAAGCAACTAAAATCTAAAGTGTGTTGAAACTCGGTGGTGCAGGGACTCACAATGGTCTACCATGCGAAACACTATTCTATCGATCTACCAACCATCACACTTATCTGGATTAGTGCCACTGATGCAGTCTTTCATAGAATCCGCCACTGAAAACCTTGATTCTGAAAAAGAAGACATTGTTTTTTCCAACTTGTCCCTGAGACTTGCAACTGATGTGATTGGGCAAGCAGCATTTGGTGTGAACTTTGGTCTTTCTAGACCCCATTCAGTTTGTGATTCCATCAAGAGTGTTGAAACTGACCCTGCAAGTCATGGTAATGACAATGAGGTATCGGATTTCATCAACCAGCACATATACTCCACTACACAACTCAAGATGGACTTGTCTGGTTCTTTCTCCATTATATTGGGTCTGCTTTTGCCGATACTTCAAGAGCCTTTTAGGCAGATTCTGAAGAGAATTCCAGGAACCATGGACTGGAAGATTGAGCGTACGAACCAAAAACTAAGTGGTCGTCTTGATGAGATTGTGGAAAAAAGAATGAAAGATAAGACACGAAGTTCAAAGGATTTCTTGTCACTCATACTTAATGCCAGAGAAACAAAAGCAGTTTCAGAGAATGTATTCACACCAGACTACATCAACGCAGTTACTTACGAGCATCTGCTTGCTGGTTCAGCAACCACGTCTTTTACCTTGTCTTCTGTTATCTATTTGGTTGCTGGACATCCTCAAGTTGAGAAAAAGTTGCTTCACGAGATAGATGCCTTTGGTCCTGTCGATCAGATTCCGACATCTCAAGATCTTCGTGACAACTTCCCTTATCTTGATCAGGTTTCTTAAACTAACACAAAATCTCATACAACTTCGAAATTGTATATGTACTTCTGTTACTATTTTTGAATGCACTCTTCTGCTAATTCAAATTCAAATATATTTATACTAGTGTGCACTTTACCTCAAATGCAGGTGATCAAAGAGGCAATGAGATTTTACACTGTATCTCCATTAGTTGCAAGAGAAACATCAAATGAAGTGGAGATTGGAGGCTATCTTCTCCCAAAGGTTAATAAAATATTCATTTTATTTTCAAATTCATTTCGAAGTGTTTGATGAAAAGTTAGTCATAAAATTAAGTGTTTTATCTGTGCCGCTGCTGAATCTGGTTTGCATGAGCAGGGGACTTGGGTGTGGTTAGCACTTGGAGTTGTGGCAAAAGATCCCAAGGACTTTCCGGAGCCAGAAAAGTTCAAACCAGAGAGGTTTGACCCCAACTGTGATGAAATGAAACGAAGGCACCCTTATGCTTTTATACCATTTGGAATTGGTCCTCGGGCTTGCATTGGTAAACAATTTTCCCTACAAGAGATCAAGCTTTCTCTCATTCATTTATATCGGAAATACTTGTTTCGGCATTCACCCAATATGGAAAACCCCTTGGAACTCCAGTATGGGATAGTCCTCAACTTCAAGCATGGGGTCAAGCTCAGAGCCATTAAAAGAACATAAAGTTACTAAGCAAACGGTTAAGATTATTCATATACTCTACACTGCAGAGTTCAGATGATTTTATCTTACAAATGTTACAGTCTGCTAAATTCCAAATATTACCTTATGTAGAATTTTAGCCTACTATAGCTTGTGTAATAGAATACCTGAAAGAGTGTGTTACTAGGATCATGTTATGAAGTTTATCAAAATTCCATGTTTTAATAAATATCAGCTGGGCACACTTCCTACAAGATTCTGGATGGCATTATCTTTTGTGGGAAATAAACTTCAACAAAAATCAGAGGACAGTGAGTAATATCAATACCCATAAATGAACAATTGTACAGATGGAGACCCCTCTCATAAGTATTATCAAACATAAGCTACTTGTACCTAGCTAACGCAATTTAAACTGCATGGAACAACAAGATGTTGAACTTCTTGAGAAAAATAATGATAAAATACAGAAAGATGTTGAGCTTCCACCACATTTTCATACCATGTAAACTGGGCCATTTCCCTTTCACCGTGGCCTCACCGAGCTCTTGTCCAAGTGAAGTGGCCTAGAAAGGTTGATTGAAGGGTCAGAACCTGCAGTGCTTTTGGAATCTCCATTGGAGAAAACCGGTACCCTCTTGAGAAATTGAAACTCATCCATGGACTGTTGCCTTTGAGCTCTATTATACACATGATTACTACTTGTCTTTAGCTTTGCCTTTGTGGACTGAGTCAGGTTCATGTAATTAGGCCTAGCCACAGCATTACCATTGCTGTCATCAGTCCTGTCACAAGTGTTCCCAGACATTGGTGTTGTAGATGTACAAATGGAAGATGATGCAGAACTCTCATCATATCGAAACTCAGAACTTGGACTTGAGGATGAACGAGTAGCTTGCCCAACAAGGGGAGGCCTAGCAGAAACCCTTGTTGTCATGTTGTTCTTCTTGACTTTGACCAAACATGGTTTGGAATTAGAGTTCACATAGGATTCCTCAAACTTCTTTGGAAGTGGGGTTTTATCTAACAAACCTTCTGCCTGAGATTGTTCCATCAATCTACTCTCCCAAGGCTTGGCTGCCATCCAACGCTCCAACCAAGTCCACCCCCAGTTAGCTTTGTTAATCTCATGGCTCCTCAGAGAGGAAACAGAGCCATTAGTTCGTGAATTATAACTTGAGGTTGATCTGCATTGCTGGAATAAAAACAAAACATACACAATTTTAAACACCTTTCTAAGAAAGCGCATAGTTTCAACTTTGTCACTGCTTGTTTAGGTGAATCAAGTTGAAATACTTATTATCATGATTTTAAGAAGATACTTGTTACCTTTTGAGCAAGAGAATAAGCAATTGCTCTTTCCCTTTTGAAAGCTCCTTCTTGCCTCATCTGTATCTTTGTTTTAACATCTTCCAAAGTTCCTCTGCTGTCACACCATCCTTCCTGCACTTTTTGTTAGACAGTACACACACCAACGAAACAGAAACACAAGCTTTTGCACGAGTGAGTTATGATGATACCTCAGCTTGCTTCAAAAGTTCAAGCTTACTGCGCCTTTCATTAAGCATGTTCTGCACAGCTTGCCCCTCTATGGACATCCTCACACGACGAGCTCTAACACGGGCCTGAACCCGAACCAAGGCTTGCATACACCTCAGTGTCACCGCAGCTTGTTTCCTCACCTGTCTCCCCCGAACAAGAGCTTGAATCCTCACCACTCCTTTCAATGCCCTCAAAGCCCTTCTTGCCTACAATCATAACCACACAACTATCAACACCAAATCTCTTCCATTTCATTGAAGATCCACACATTTCAATGATTAGAATGAAGATCCATACCAAGAAGGCACGGAAAGCAGTTTGGATTCTTATAGCGGCCCATTCTTGCTTGACGAGTCTGAAATCCTTAGGTGGTGCTCGAACCACAGTGGCTACTGCGGCTGTGTAAGCATCTGGTGCTACAACAGGTGGAGAATCAGACCCTTCAGAAGCTGCTTTGTGGTGGTTTCCTTTGAAAGCCTTCCAAGAACCCACATCCCCAGAAGAACTCCTCCATAGCCTCCACTTCTTGCTCTTACCACCCTCTTTCACCTACACATAAGCCAAACAAGTCATGAAAAAAGAGTAAAGTTTAGATGGACGCATGCACTTTGAAGTATATAGAACTAACATGTTCGTCTTTGTCTGGTTTCTTGAGTCCGATTAAAGCCTTTACCCATTTTCCTGATGCACCCATGATGAGTTTAGCTTTGTTTCTTTGAAGGAAGCTAGTGTCTGTGAAATGAACTCAAACAAAAGCCAAAGTTTTGTTTTGTTAAACGTAACTGAGTTACAGCGTAGACTGTCGGAGAGAGAGTGTTTCGTGAAGGGATGTAACGTTAGGAGGAGATTTGAAATTCAAAACGTGGAACGGACAAAGTGGGGGTTGACGATGTTGGTCCCGCATGATGAAGGAATCGTTTGATGTTGCATTGGAACAGGACACCACGTCACGTTGAGGTTCAGGGTTTGAGGTGGGTGGGACCCACGGGCTTTGTTGAGAAATATAATAATAAAGGCATAAAAAGGCACGAAGCCTTTGGTGTGTAGTACCTGAAAAGTGTTACCAAGTCAGAAATAAGCAAAGTGTTACCGAAACCCTTTTAATATATTTCTCTTATAATTTTTTCTTTATTTTCTTATTTTGAACTTTTTTAATATAAAATATAAACATTACACTGAATAAAACTTTTCAAAAACACTAAATAGAACCATATTTTAAATTGGTCAGTAAATATAATAATTAATAAAAATAAATAAAAGTTAAACTTGACTAATACTAATGAACTAATGAGAATTTAATGATTAAAGTCAATAGATAAAAAATAAATAAAAGCGTGGGGGCATCCGGCGAAAAATGCTAAACGACAGGGATCTTTCATGCAAACAAACAAAGAGTTAGTGCAGGGGAAAGAGATCTGACACTTTGTTATGTCAAGGGCCCTTCATCTCCTCTTCTTTTTTTTCTCATAACTTTTTTCTCTGTTACTGCTATTTTTTAGTGCAGTAGAAAACAACCTTACAAAAGAGATTAATTACCATACATCCACATCTCACTCTGTTTCATCAAAATTGGACTCAGACACTTGCAATGCTTCCTTTACTTATTTATTTTATGTTCCAACTCTTTCCTCAGGCTTATAAAAACTAATGAAGAATTTGATTTAATTTTTACATAATCATGTTGTTTTACTTTTAAATGTAGATACTTCATTGAACAATTAATCTGGTTGTAAAGGGAGTTTGGCTTTTTATGCTTTGTCTTTGTTGTTTAGTGTTGAGGAGCATTCGACAAATAAAGTAGTAGCAGTTGAAAATCAGAGAAAATGTAGAACCAGGCTCCTACTTTTTTTAATGGCATTAACAGGGTCTTGGATTTGGAAATGCTATAACCAGTAATTTCCTTTCCATCCTCTGTTTTTTGGAGAACAGTGAAACATCGATTCACAGGAATCCAAAGACAAACCCAGAAACAACTCAAATAAACTATAATAAAAATGCTGCCTTCACTCCCTTTCATTGGCTGCTTAAAGTTGAATTTGAACCTTTGGGGGGTGATTTCCAATACTTCATAATTTACTCCACAAATTAATTACTTTTTCTTCTTTTTACAAATTTTGAGGTTCAATTTGGTGGGAATCTTAAATTTTAAACTTCAACTTTTTTTTTATAATTGAATAATAATATCTCTTACTTACTGGTGTTGATCTGTAAACAGCTTTTTTTGCATTAAGTTAGAGTTACCACTAGGCTGTATTTTGAAGATAAGGTTTTGTGGAGTTAACTTTAAATTAATCTGATTTTATAAAATTGATTTTAACTGGTATATGTACAAAATATGTAAACAAATATTTGAACATAAGTTTATGCAACATTTAACTTTATTAAGTTAAATGAAACTCAAATCTGAATTTTATGATCGTGTTTTTAATGTATTGTAAAATATAACGATTAATGAAAAAATCATTTGACTTGTTTTACACTCACATGTCAAATGTGAACTCGAACATATCTATAAGTTTTCAACCTTAATCATAATTTGTCAAATAATTAAGGGGTAAAAATTATTCCCTCTATTAGCTTATAATAGTTATTTAAGATTTTCTTTTTCCGTCAAAATTAAGGAAACCATTTAACTTTCTATTTTTAATATGATTTTAAGTGAATTATTTATTATATTTCTTCTCGTATTATTAGTTTAATGTATGTTTAGTTGATGTTACATTTTTTTCTTTATGTTATTAAACCCTTTTTCATATTAGTTAACTGAAGGGTAGAATAGAAAAAATAATATTTTTAAATTAAAAAATGAAAGTAAAAAACATGTTTTCATTGAAAAAATCACAACTAAAAAGAAACAAAGGAAGTTAGAAATGTTCTTAAAAAGTATTTTTAATGCTTTTGCTTATGGCGTACTTAGCATTCTAAAAAAATAGTATTAAATATTGAAAATTATACACTCTTATATATTTCCTGCATTATGATTATTTCAACTAATTCTCACCCTTTAAAAAATTACTTCATTGTTATTGGCAGTTCACCATTGCAGTATTTTTCAAATTAATTATCTCTTCTTCTCCTAAGTTATTTCCCACCTTATTACTGAGATAAAATTTAAATTTATCAGACATTAAGTACTTAATAAACTTCCTTTAAAATTTATTCCACCTCCTGTTTCAAACTGATATTTAGGATGGTCTGTTTCTAAAAATGGATTTAAAGACATAACAGAGTTTAAAATACAAAAAAAAAAATGTCATGCAGTGTGATGAATACTCAACATTCCTCGGATCAATAGTCAAAGAAAAGTTAATGAAAACATTATTATGTTATGAAAGAAAAACGAAAAGTAAGAGACAGATGGTCAACGAACGAGGTGAGTCACTTTTCTTGTTTTCCATTTTGAAACTATTTTTGAGTATTCAACACACCACCCGACCTTTTATTGAAACAAAACAAATAATAAAACCAAACTTACCTATTTAAAATATTCCAAAACTATCGAAACACATTCATCTTCATTTATTCATTTTTAAAAAAGTAGTATCGTTGGATAAGGCAACATAAATTTTAACTCAAAAAAAGTACGCGTCTAAATATTTTGGATGATTTATAATTAATTACATCAATTAATTTTATTCAACTTTAAAGCAAATGAACCATATATCATAAACATTATTGAAGTTAAACGGAGAAAACTCAAAAGTAAGAAGAAAAATGGCTCAATCACAAAGTCACATCGATAAGTAGAGAAAACTTTTAAATTAACAGTAGAAATATTTTGAATTTTCCACACCAACGTTTTTCCATATTGTCTCTTTAATTAAATAAATTTTGAATTTAGAAAATGTTTTCTTCTGTCATTTTTCTCTCTCTGCCCAAACAGAAGATTATTGTTCAAAATATAGCACGTTGTCAGACCGGCTCCTGTGACCTTGTCTTCCCCAAAACATAATATTACAGTATATTTACATAAGGCATGACTTCATGAGCATTATTATAAATATTCAAAGTGTAACTAAGTAAATAAGTGTTACCTCGTGCTGTGTTAAAGCCATAAGTATGTCGTACCATTGCAGTCCTCTAACATCATACCCGGTGAAAATCCTTCAAATGGTGATGATGATTCTTGTGATTAACTAGATTGTTCAAATGAAAACTTAAGTGATCCCTAGTTACTGATATGGATTTGACGAATAAGAGTTTGTTTTCATGCACAACATCTCTGAAAATTTCAAGGGGGGAAATAACTACCTTTGTATTGCATCCATAGTTCGTATGAGTCTATACAAATCTTAAGGATAAAGAAAAAAATGAGTAGCACTATATGGAACTCTCGAGATATGACAAACAAACTTGGACACTGGTTAATTTAATCACAAGGGTATATCTGTGAATATGTAGTAATACTCAGTTAGATATATTCCTGTAAAATTAGTTCCATAAGAAGGTAACATCGTAACTTGTTGTCGTTAAGGGTGAGCATTGAGAAATCATGCTGCCGAAACTGATCGAGACTTTTGCTGCTGAGGTGGTATGCCAAGCCAAGACTTCGTCATGTCGTATGTGGTGAAACTAATTGCTGCTGAAGGAACAATCTGTGAACAGAGCAAATAATGTTTTACAAATAGAAGAAGCAAAAAGAAAGCTAGGATGACATGTTAAAGTTGATATTAACAATTTTAAGGAATCGGCCACAGTTATGGCTCGTGACTATTTTTAAGGGTGTTTTTTAATATGGACATGTTTTTCACTGTTTAAATGAGTAACCAAAGCCACAAGGTTCTAAAATGAATGCATGCGTGTAGTTGCTGAAGCAAGATAAAGAGCCTTAATAACTACCACGATTCACCAACTATTATTTTCAGTCCTTACGTTGTTGGCAAACAGAAGAATAGAGTCCAACAGGGTTACTGACATGGTTTACTGTCCAATGTAATACAGTGCATCAAATTCCACATCCAGTTTATTCAACTCAAAGAAAACCAATATTAAGAAAGATAAAGTGCTGTACACTCCCAGACAACAGAACAACGAATGACAAAACAAATAGCATTTCTTTTATAGACAAAGAAAATAATAGAAACGATGAAACAGGCATAAATTTGGGTATGATAAGGCGGGCATTACCCTTATATAGTTAATGCTTACGCCATGAAACAGCTGCCTCCATCCTTGAGTACGAACAATCGTCCTAAGTCCATCAATGGTATTTTTATATCTGACATTCTCATGACTAGCATTCTGCAGGCTGCCAACCTGTACAAACAAATAGAAGATGATGAATAAAAGCTTAAACAAGGGAAATGTGCCGATACTATATAGTTGTAAAACTAGATACGACCTAAAGAGGCTCAAACATCAAATTTTATACACAGCAAAAAGATTGCAGAGCTAATTGGCTAGACACCCATCTCACCATCACCAGAAAAGGGGAAAATGTTTATAAACCTGAGGTAGACAAAAAGTCATGCTTCAAATACCTGCATCTGTCTCTTGACAACATCTAAAGGGTATGTTAAAGTCTGCCCAAACAGTCCAGCTAGAGCTCCACAAGAAAGACGCATCACAATGGACTTTTGATGTTCTTCTGGAAGGTTAGTCTTCAGTTTCTCATACATGTAGAACTTTAAACCAGCATATGGAAGAATTCCAGTAAGGGTTGGTCCTAAGGAAAAGAAATAGGTCAGGCTTCTCATCAATGTAATGGAAAAAAATGTAGGGCAGTAAGAAATAATAGCTAATATATGTTGTAAGAAAGCATTATCTCCACAATTATGTTTTCCAAGAGTATTCTCCACCACAATAACCAATTACGGCTGTCTAGGTAGATCCTGTAAGCTGCAACATACATACCTGCACCCCTATAAAGTCCACGGGCTCCGCCTTCCTTATAGACACTTGTAAGCACACCTTTAATGCCATTATGTGTAGGTTGAACTCCTCTTATACCATCTTTGATATCTCCTCTTGTATCCACCACCTATAAAAATTTAAACCACAGAAATACTAAACATTATTAGATTGTATACTACAAGCAATTATTTCCTCATAAAATATCCCCTAGTAACTAAAGCTAATCTTTATCAATTTTAATTGACTAGGGTCATTATGTTTATTCCTACATTAAAGCATTGGCCTTAAAACTTTCCTAGAAATTATCATAACTCATTAGGGGTGGCACCGTTTAAGTCTCTTTTAACCAATTATAATTTAAAAAAAATAAATATGAAGCAAAAGACTACAGTCATTTATACTTGTACATACAAGCATATTAAATAAGGGACAATTTTATCATTTTCAACATACAAGGACCTTGCAGTCGGGAGAGAATGGTCTTGTCCTTGATCACACATATGCTTTGAGGGGAATCTCCCAACTTGCAACCCAAATAAAGCAATCCCCACGAAAATCCCCAAATGATAGGAAAATTTTCCGTCCCATGGACCATGTAAATTGGAATCAAGATATACCACGATTCATTAAATCACCCTCAAGTATTCTATGAACACCACAAAAGTTTTTATGTCTCTCTATGAAACTGGAGGATGTAATTCTAACATAATGCATTCTTCATCTCTCTTTTTCCCTAGTGGTACAAATATAACCTTCCTTAAACTTTAATTTAAGTTTTCACTAAATGTGAAAAAAGAGAAATAATGGAATGGATAATAATGGTCTCTAAATAATTTCATCAAGTCTATTTCAAAGCTTGATATGTTCGAGTCAGATAACTACCTGGTAAGCAAGTTTGGTACGAGCAAGATCCAACGGGTAGGTACACAAAACTGAAGTTCCCCCTGCAGCAGAGCCTGCTAAAAGATCAATACAAGGACCCGAACCTAACACTGGATAATTATTCAAGATCCAACTTTTGTAGCGCTCATATGTCATAAAATGCAAGGCTGCATACGGAACAATGCGGATAACACCAGCTCCATTTCCCCTGAAATCACCACATAAACAAGATTAACGATACATAATTTAAGCCCGAGAAAGCACCATGTTATGTAATTTGAGTCTTACTTATATAATCCTTGAAAACCTTCCCTCTTGACTAATTTATTCATAGATTCATACACCCCAAGAGAATGAAATCCAGGTGTCCTTGTCTGTGGATAAAATAAATAAAGGTTAAAAAGGAACATACATCCATTAAGAACATTCTCACGAAGTGGAGATGGCAAAAGGAAAGTAACAACATCGTAAATGATGTACATCTAGCAAGTGACAACAAACATATAGCTTAAAACCAAAGTAAAAAAAAATCCTTGAAGCATGGGGCAGTAACCTCTGAAAGAAATCAATGACTTCAAGACTCCAGCAAGAGGCATAAATCAAATAGAATAATTTAGTTGACACCCGAGGCAACCCAAGATATAATATTATCCTCTCTTTACACATTTAAAACTCTCTCCCCCTTCCCTTATCTTCCTAATCTAGATCCAATATACCTCACTTCCTTAGCATAAACTTACATTACATATTACTGTTGTCTAGTATCATCATTATATCATAAGACATTTACCTCCAATACATTTACAAAAGAAGGATATTTAAATCCATTATCATCAAACTTACAACGCGATCTGATCGTACAAGCTTCGAATCATGTTTTCAATTAAATAAGTGAAGAAAAAGAGTGGTGAACCTGCCAAAGTATCTTGACTCGTTCGAGAGGTGCAACAGCGGTCTTAGAAAGCGCACCAGCAAAGCCTCCGGCAATTAGTTCCTTGACATACACAGGAACGCCATCAAAACTAGACTGTTTCCTCTGAATGGATGCATTGTCCACGAAACCAGCAATGGTAGACCCTTGTGAAGAATCCATTGATTCCAAAAGTAAAAAGAAAATAATAAGAATTGAATTGTTATGAATCAGATTAAGGCTATCCACTCTGGAGCTCAGAAAACTCCTTATCCCATCTGCGTTTGGCGAAAGACAAGTGGGCGTATTGCAATGGCAAGGAATTGGGTGTGTCCAGAATCACAAGCCAATCCCCTTCAGCAACAATAAGAGACATCAACAGCAGACAAGAACGAGCAAAGCGACCCTTTTCGATCACAACAATGAAGAGGAATTTACACCGAAAGACAAGGAGTCGTGTGCCCCAATGAACATAATCCCGTGAATCTGAATGGCGTGAAAATAAAAGGGTGAACAGAAAACCCTTGCTTTGGTGAAAAGGAGAAAAGGAAAACGGGTGTGTGATGTGAGAGTTGGGGTGGAAGAAGGAACAAACCCGTTTTCCTTTGAACTGAATTGAATTTTGGGTTTTCGTGTTTTGATTTGATTTTTGATTAAATGACCCCTTTTTCTACGTTCCTATTTTCGCTTCCTCGAAACTGCCAGTTTGCAATCACATAGGATCTTTGGTGATGTTTCACGTGGAATGTCCCCGTCACCATTCATTACATCATTTATGATTTTTGATTTTGTCCACGTGAATTTATACAGGAAAATATCTATACTGTCACATTCCTTTTGTTTTTTTTTTTAATTAAAAAACTAAACAGCAAAAATTAAGTGTTTTCTTAATCTTAACAATTATCAACCATCAAACAATTATCCGTTGTCAATTATATTATTATAAAAATTTATTAAGATATGTGTTATCTTATAAGAATACACCAGATTATTTTCTTTTCATAGAAATACCGTTGAATGTTGTTATTTTCTTTGATAAAAAAATATAATTATATAATTAAGATTATCTCGATTTGATTTATATCAATCTATTAAATTTCATGACATTCTTTTATATTTTTGGCAATTAATTAATTAACGAGTGATAAAATATTAAATTTAATAAATCTAGCCAGATAATCCATTATGATTTAAATGTTTTCATTGGCAGTACAGATTGAATATTTTAATTTTAATTAATTAATTTCTTGATGACGTTAATATATATATATATATATATATATATATATATATATATATATATATATATATATATATATATATATTTATAAAATTTTTTTTTTTTTTTTTTTTTTTTTTTATTTTTTTT
>Ga0099822_1007459_pt1 | contig 14139 bp, 7 predicted proteins | sample CowpeawhiteBW_FD_76839 | JGI IMG/M metagenome (GOLD analysis project Ga0099822, IMG submission 76839) | Root nodule microbial communities of legume samples collected from California USA - Cow pea white BW | ecosystem: Host-associated > Plants > Roots > Nodule | place: USA: California | collected... | reverse complement strand
ATATATATATATATATATATATATATATATATATATATATATATATTGTCTTTTGTCTTCATTCTTCAAACTTCAAGTATTTGTACGTTGTCTTCTTCCAATTACATCCCTTGACATTCTTCTTTTTCCTTTATTTGAAATTGGGCATATACATCAAATCCTATATAGACAATGACGTTTATGGTATGCTTGTTGTCAAATAATGGAATCAAAATAAGAATACCTGGCACGTGGCAGTTGAGGTTTATTATTTGTTTATTTTGTTTATTTTTTAGGAATCAATTGGAGAAAGTTGACTTTTTAATCATAACACTAATTAAAGAATTTTCATTGTGTTGAACGTTATTTTATATTTACTTTTATAATTATTTGGACTTGTATGAACTTGAGTTTATTTGAACTTTATTTAAAATTTATATATTTTATTTTATTTTATTTGAATTTATGATTAAGCATTTGTTTTTTAAATAATTTTATAAATATCCGCAGGTATCCGTGGATACCCGCGGATATGAAAAAAATAGGCAGGTATCCGCATAACGAATACCCAACGATTAATATAAGTACAGATATGGGACAAATATTTATCTAACGGGTAAGGTACAGGGGAACTATTATCCGTACCCTACCCGCCCCATTGACATTCCTATGTATTGTCTTTGAGACGTGGTAGTTTATGAGTGAAACTTTAATTTTATGATATATAGTCATTAATTGTACATAATAAAATTTGACGAACTTAATTTCAATCTTATGAAGAATTAATTACACATAGAAATACTATTTACTATACATTTTAATTATTTTATATTAATATTAATAACTTTAATATTTTGTAGCAATACTGGTAATGCCTAGAAACTATATGATTACTAGGTTAGTTGATAAACATATATAAATTACTATATAATACATCACATTTTTACACTAAATACTAACATAGTAAATTATATTTAGACTGGTTAACTTGATTCATTATCTGTAGGACAATCTCAACCTATTCATAAAAGAGAATTGTTTCCTGTACCCCATCAATTTCTATCTGCACTCTCATTACTTTTGAAATTCTGCTTTTACCTTTAGCTTATATTTGGATGAAGAATTTTAACAATTCCAATAAATTGAAATACTTAGTAATTCAATTACTTGCAATTGAATTTTCTTCATTTTTTTATAATTAGTTTGGATGAAGTAATTAAAATATCTTAGATTTCAATTTTCTTGTTTGGATAAAGAAATTTAATGTATATTTTATGATGAACTAAACTATACCTTTTAGTTTTAACTTAACTTAGCTCAACCTCCAATCCGGTATGACTTAGCTCTACTTTTGGTTGGATTGACTCGGTCCACCTATGGCCCAGACCAACTCGGCTTGACCTGAGGCATGACATGACTTAGCTCGACCTAGGGTCCAAGACTACTCAGCTTGACCTTCGACCCTGGCCAAATTGGGTCGACCTTCGACCCTGACCAAATCGGGTCGACCTTCACAAACCGACTCAACTTGACCTTTGATCCGGACCAACTAATCTCAACCTTTACCACTGGTTGATTGACCTAGTGCTTGAATCGACTCGACTCGACCTGCTCCGTGGGCCAACCTAGATCAAACTTTGGCCCGACCGGCTTGGCTCAAAGCCATCTCGACTTAAACTTCGACCAAGGTCGACGACTTGGAGCCTGGGCCGACTTGGCTCGACTAGGGCCAGCTCAACACATCTTTTGTCCTGGACTAGCCCACTTGACCTTTGTCTTGGACAAGCCTAACTCAAACTTCGACTGGTTCGTCGTGTTGACCTGCGTCGCGAGCCAACCTAGGTCGACCTTCGTCCCGTGGCTCGACTCGACCTTTGTCCCGAACTGATTCGGCTCAACCTTCGTCCAAGACCTAGCCGGCTCGACCTTTGTCTCAGACAGGGCCAATTCGACCTTCGTCTCGGCTCGACCTTCGACCCCGACCCATAAACTTTTTGGACTTGTGAACTTTTTATGTCTTAACCAATGAGAAATTCGATAACTTGGGAAATTCTAATTTGCTTTCTTTTAGTGTATTTGAAATTCTACTATTTTAGTTATTTGAAATACTTTTTAAAATTCTTCAATTTCAATTTCCTTTTAATTTCCTCATCTAAATATATCATTTTTTCTTAAAAAAATTTCAAAATTTTCAAATAAATAAATTACTCTCTTAAATTTTGAATCCAAATACATTATTAATGGGTTTAGATGAAAGTTGTCTCCTTCGTAGAGAAATATTGTGCAGCGCGCTCTGTGTTGGTGTGTGTTCCCTGACAAATAGGCGTGAGAGATGAAAAATTATTTTTTAAAATTTTGCTTCTGGGATAGTAAAGAAAAATTAAGATGTGCTTTCTAGATTGGTGATTCTAGAAGTGTGTGATGCTACAAGAAAAAACAACTTTACCTATTATCAAAATTCATAGGAAAATTGAAGTTATTTACGAATAGTCTATAACAAAAACTTCATAGGTGTAAGTAATATTTGTAGATAATTACGTAGGGATAAATCCATCGTTTATTCACCAAATTCAAGTTTTACAAATTTTCAAGACTTTCAATTTTAGCAAAGAAACAAAGTGGTAACAAACTCTAGTGCCACTAGATGATTCAAATTAATATCTAACCACAATAAATATTCAAGCATGTTATAACATATAATTCAAAGAAGTATTATCTAAACAAGAAAATTTATTCAAACAAAACAAAATTATCGATTAGAGATGTTGCTGACTATCTTGTCATTAAAATGTATTTCATGAAGGTTGTTCTCATAAAAATAAAATATTAATTTTGTATTTTATTTTATGAAGGATGTGACAAATATGATGGTCTAAATGTTAAGATGTTGTTTTCTTTCTTTGTTGGCTTATCACTAAAGTACAATAAGATAATACAAAAGGTAGGATTGGGCAAAATATACCGAACTGCACTGCATTATCAATAACTGCACTGAACTAAAAAATAGTTCGTCTGAACTAAAAAATAGTTCGTCTGAACTGCACTGAACTGAAAAACAGTTCAGACGAACTGAACTGCACTGTTTTTTTTTCTAATAAACTAAACTGTACTATATTGCACTGCACTATAATATGAACTGAACTGAATTGTTATAAACTGAACTGTTTTATGAACTGCACTAAGTTTGAAATGAACTGCACTATTTTTGAACTAGATTGAACTATTTTTTAACTGAACTGCACTACTTTTGAATTTAACTAGACTGTTTTTGAACCAAATTGCACTAATTTTGAACTGAATATTTCACTGTTTTTGAATCGAATTGCACTGATTTTGAATCAACTACACTATTTTTTAAACCAAACTATACTATTTTTGAACTAAACTGCATTATTTTTTAACGAAACAATACTATTTTTAAATCGAATCGTACTAATTTTGAACAAAATTGTATTATTTTTGAACTAAATTACACTAATTTTAAACCGAACTATACTACTTTTAAACTAAATTATACTATTTTTAAACCAAAGTTTGAAATTGTTTAGGAAACTAAGTTTACAACTTTATTAATTTTTTTCTTTTAAACATGTCTTAATACTCATCTTATTAGTTGCAAACACATTATAAAATGTATGTTTAAGTCAAATACAAGTGATGAATTTAAATATAGAAGAAAATATATATATATATATATATATATATATATATATGTAAGAACAGCTGAATTATTATTCACAGGGACTTGAATTTAAATAAAGATATATTTTTTTAAAATAGAAATGGAAAAACATATTAACATCCTATCGGTGCTTAACAAATACTCTTTAATTTTGTAGAGGAAGTCCATATTTAACTTTAATGGTTTCTTTGCAAAAAAAACACGTATCCAAATTGGTTCTTTTTCTCGTTAAAGTTTATCATTGTCCATATTTTTTGAACCTTGTTTATTAGCTTTCAAACATAAAAATCTAAACTTTTTTACTGTGACAATGGGTGCTGATTGAAACAAAAGAAATGGAGACTGTTCTAATATAGAATAGGAAAGGGACACCCAGTTCAGTTCGTACACGGGTTAACTGATATAAGTTTGGTTTGTTGAAACTGAAATGAAAAACAGTTAAGTTCAGTTTTAATTACAAATAGTTCAATTTTTTTCAGTATAAAACAATGCAGTTAACCATGGATCAGTACAATTCAGTATATTATGCCCACCCCTAACAAAAGGATAATAAGTGTGAAATCCGTTTTGTTTAAATACCCACACTTTAGTAAAGAGAAAATCAGTCTTCCTTTTCTCCACCAAACCCTTCCTTCCATCGTCTCCCCTTTTCCCTCTCTGCCTTTCCTTAACTCTCAGACCATCTTTTGCTTCTCGTTTATATCTTCCATCCTTTTTGTAACAGAGACTGGATTGGAGACCACTACAGAGCCCTCCTCTTTTTGATCGAACGTCTTTCCTCTCTAAAATCCTTGGGTTGAGTTTTGGGGTTCCTATGCCCTCTTTAATTTAGGGTTTTCCTTTCTCATAGTTGGTAGTTGTTTAAAGGTAAGGGAAGCTAGAACTCCTTTTTCTTTGAAATGGATTGTACTTATTTTCATTATGGAATGTGCCAAGTATGTTTGATTGATGATTGTATTGAATGGGGATGAATTTCACGTTTGGGTATCTATGGGTTAGAGAAATTTAGGAGTTTTGTTGAATGCATGTGATTTAAGATAAATTTAATGGAAACTGATACTGTAACGTAAAATTGGAAATGTTTCTGACTTACAAGGGATTAAAATGGGTATTAGGTTCATTTGACGTTGTCAAATTGCAGAATTTGTGGTTCTGTGTTATGAAGACTCGCTGGGCGAGCCCAATATCTAGCTAGGCGAGTCTAATATCTCGTTGGGCGAGTTAAGCTTTCCTACTCCAACTTATCTCGCGATATTTTGAAATCCAGCTTCGTTAACCGTCGTATCGAGCTAAAATTTTTTACAACAAGTCTTAAACATATGATGCTTTATTTTGACCGTTATGATGTCTATTTGGAAGTCTATAGTGAGAGCAATTTTTTTTTTGGAAAGGTTCCCTTAGATTAGGTTGTTGGCAACTTTGACCTTTGTCACTTTTTTAGTGCATAACTTTTTTTGTAGGTACCCAATCAAATTGATTCTTTTTGCATCGAGTTCTTGATTCAATCATCTTTAATTTGAATGTAGACACAAAATTTTTGGAGCTTTACACAAGTTGCAGTTTTATTTCTAAAATCCCAAATTGTTTGCATAATATGTTGTTAAGTTGGATTGGATACAAATGATAAAAATTAGTTATTTTGCAAGAGAGACATATGTTGTATGGTTTCTAATATGTGTTTTCAAATGCTTATGTGAGAATATAGGAGATTCCATGGGGGAAATCGTATTTGATTTAATTAGTAGTGTGTTCATTGATGTAAGGAGTCAATACTAGAGGTTTATCCTGATACTCTAATGCTTATTTAAGACTCATGTAAAGTGGAATGAGTCATGTGGTGAGAGAGGCAGGAGGTCCTATATTTAAGAACATCCCTAGGGTTCTTATAACGGTTAAAGGAACTAACCTTGTGTGGTAGGGTCACTACCACAAATATTACTTTCAATAACGTTTAAAAAATGTTGCTAAAGCCTAAAATAATGTTACTATGAAGAGAATGAGAAAAATGATGATACCCATGAAATGCTTATGAGTCTATGAAGAGAAGGTTATGTATAAACAAAACTGCAACTCTAATGGGTGAGACTAAAAGGTAAAAACTATATTTTTTTGTAAATTTCTAAACATAAAGAGAGATCCCATTCCTAAATTTCAGCCCATATATATTGATATGATTAAAGATCAGAAAGGTTAGATACACAGGAAAAACTAACAGTTATAAAAGTATAACACTCAAAATTAAAAGAAAATTTTCAACAGTTGAATTGATTAATCTTCTTCACTAATTGTTTATGAAGCCTAGTGAGCCCAAATGATATATCCAATCCATCTTTCAGACAAACTTTTTATATATTAAATGAATGACCTATATTTTTATGTAAAAAATATTTAAATTTTTCTTACAATCCCACTCTTAATTATTCCTCCATATCCCTTGTTAAATCAGCCCTACTAGATTTGTTCTTTAGAATGATTTTGTACTTTTGTGAGTTGGGCACTTTGTCTTTTTTATAATCAATAAAAAAAATATAATTCCATGCTTCTAAAGTTACATTCATTGAAAATATCAATTCACAGTTTGCTGTAGAAATTGCTCTTAAACAAATGAACAAAACTTTGTACGAATAATTTTTATTATATTTAAATTTAAATATTTGGCAGTTTAAACTTCTTAAGCTTTTTAGAAAATATCCTGTATTTAATTCTAAGAATCATCTAATGAGAAATATGATTAAGGATAATTTAAAAGATATTTGTTATACTAATTTTAATGTACATAAAAATAATAATAAATTGTCCAGTAAATATAACTGGTGAAAGTGGGAAGGGTAAGTTGTGACCAAATGCATCACAATACCCATAACTTTGTCCCTATACATTAATGTCTGTAAAAGGCGGTTACATTATCGGTCTCTGATTCAGTCCCTCAGATGATTATTGTTACTTATACAGATAAGTCACAGAACATAATAAATATACCAAGTTTCTTATTAAAGTACAACTATATAACAATAATTGATTTAACATTTCATTCAAACTGAGTTAAACTAGCAAATAAGACAAAGCACACAGGTTTATTTTTCACTCACTTGCACAATATTTTCAGGAACGCAAATAACATCTCCCTGGTTTGTGATGTCTTCACCGATTTTCATAATGTGAAAATAAAACTGATGAATCAGTAATTTATTAGTAATAAAGAGATATATTAAAATTAAAAGGAAAAAATCTGAGAGAAACTTGCGAAGAAGTGTAAGACCCGTGGAAAGTAATTAATTAAATAATTAATTAATTAATAAATGTGGGTGGTGGGAAGTTTGATATCATTAAATGTTAAATGATGTAATGTGGAAAGGTACTAACTCAAATGGTTGAGAGAACTTAATTATATGAAAGGACTTGGGTTCAAGTCTTATGTATGTCATTTCTATGTTATTTGATTTATTATTATTTTTATAATATATTCGAACCTGTTAAGTGATAGTATAATCAAGAGATTATAATAATTGTCATCAAATATGAGTTAGTTGAATGGTGATGGGTTGGATTGACATTAGGAGGGTCATAGGTTCAAACCTTGATAGACATGAATTAACCCTTATTTTTTTAACTTTTTATAAGAAGTAGCTTTGGTTGAATGTGAAATGGCAGAGAAAAACCAGTAGAAGGGGCTAAAAAACCACTAACTAATTGCCTTAAATGGAAAATTAAAAACACCATAAAGCCTATTTTTGTTTTTCGTTTTAGCACACCTTGATAGACATGAATTAATCCTTATTTTTTTAACTTTTTATAAGAAGTAGCTTTGGTTGAATGTGAAAGGGCAGAGAAAAACCAGTAGAAGGGGCTGAAAAACCACTAACTAATTACCTTAAATGGAAAATTAAAAACACCATAAAGCCTATTTTCGTTTTAGCACTTAAACCCCTAATTAAGACACATATATAATTAGAGAGTGAGAGGTGAGTTTTAGGTGTGCAAGGGGCTGAATTGGGAGAAAGGCTGAAGCAAAGCATTTGGTGAACAAAGGAACTTTATTTTGCTCCTCAACTTTTAATCAAGAATACCAGGTTAGGGGAAGCTGTCTTTTTGTGTATAAACCAAATATTTTGTGAGTTTCGTTTTGTGCTCTGATCAATTGAATTCTGTGTGCTGTGAATTTTCGGGTATGTGTGATGAGAGTGAGAATTGGTTTGGTTGTTGTTGGTGCAAAACCCTTTTATGCTTTGTATGATGGGGGATGAGGGTTTTGATATCGAAGGTTTATTGATTATTAAATATCGAGTTCTGGTAGTCCCAATGGATGTAAATCATGTCTTTTGTTGGTTGCTTGTTGATATAGAATGCATGGTACTGATTAGACTGCGTTGTGGTATGACTTTGGTTGATTTCACGCATGAACAGGGGAGAACCTCTACAATTCTCGCCCAAGCGAGAGTTGCAGAAACTCGTTCATGGTTCTAGGGTCGAGCGTCTCGCTCAGGCAACCTGTTTGGTGTTGAGCGACCTGTTCTCTCGCTCAGGCGAGAATGGCTCGCCCAAGTGAGGTCGCGACGAAAGAAGGGGTGTTTTGCGTGGAATTCTTATTCAGGCGAGGGGTGGTGGTGTTTGAGCAAACGAAGGTCTCGCTTAGGTGAGAAGAGCTCGCCTAAGCGAGATGATGTGGTTAAGCCACTGTTTCACGCTCGTTCAGGCAAGGTGGTTTAGCTTAAGCGAGGTTGATGGACTAGCTTGGGTGAAGACCCATAACTTAAGCAAGAATGGCGATAATGCATACTTGTGTGCACTGTTTGAGAGGGTTGGTTGATGTTTCCTAAATTATGGGAATTATATGCATGTTTTGTGATGTTTGGGCTTGAAGGATTAAGTCCATAGGATCTGGGATGTGCTTGGCTTGAGTCGCGAGCAAGGAGTTCGTGATGGGTGGACCGCATGCGGAACGTGAACGGTTTAGTTCACCGGAGGTACTCTTGTTGGAATGAGTGAGCGAGGGAGTTCATCTCATGCTCAACTTGAGAATGCTATGAGCGAGGGAGTTCATAGTAGGAAAGGCGGGTGTGCGGGTCCGGTCTGAGCGAGGGGTTCAGATGATGGGCGAGGGAGTTCGTGAAGCAGGACTACGAGCAGGATAAACTTGTAGGTTGGACCACGAGCCAGGAGGGTCGTGGAAGCACAAGAAGTCGCAAGATTTAGAGTTCATGCATGAACTCATAATGATTATGTGTAGGAAAGTGGGTGTTTCCATTGCTTTAATAGTTAAATAATTATGTGATATTTGGGTGGGTTTATTTCATATTTATTTTATCTTTGTGCATACCTCACCCTATCTGTTTGTGTGTGGTGATAATCGGGTAACATGTTATCCGGGAGCAGATGATGTTACAAGTGAGCCAAGAGATGCTCAGTGGCGGAGAGTGGGAGCAGAGTACAAGAGATTTGTTTATAAAGACTTTTATGTAATTTTCATGTAATTTGATTACAATTTTCATTACTTTGGATTTTCTTAATTGTAAAAGTGAATTATGAGTAATATGACTATTTATAGCGATTATTCAACTTTAAAGTTTTAAAATTTCCCGCGTTTTTGGGAAATGAATTGATAATAAATGAGGTATTCTTTATATAAATATTTTATTTATTGTTTTAAGTAATATCCTACCGGGATGTTACAAGAAGCATTAAATCTTCGAAACTAAAAGAGACCTGTCGAGAGAAGATTTTTACACACAAACCTGAAGATGTCAATGGTTGCATGATGACTCAACAGAGACAAAATCTCACCTCGTAGACTTTGGAGGAAGAAGGGAACGTTGACAAAGTAAGATTCAAGAGTTTGAAGTAAAAAAGGATGTTGGAGAAGTTCAGAAATAGAAACACGCGAGGTTTGCGAGGTTTGATTGGGATGAATACCCTAAATCTGAAATCAATTTTTATTGTTTGTTTTTAAATCAATAATCATATTACTTTAAATTGAAGTTCAGAAACAGAAACATGCAAGTTTGATTGGGATGTATATCTTAAATCTGAAATTAATTTTTAATGTTTGTTTTTAAATAAATTATAATATTACTTTAAATTTATTTTTAAATAAATTAAAATATTAATTTAAAATTGATTTTTAACGATGTAAAATTTATTAGTAGTAAAGAGATATATTGAAGTTAAAAGGAAGAAATCTGAGAGAAACTTGCAAAAAAGCATTAGAATCTTCGAAACTAAAAGAGAAGTGTCGAGAGAAGATTTTTAGACACAAACATGAAGATGTCAATGGCTCCAAGATGACTCAACGGAGACAAAATCACACCTCGTAGACTTTGGAGGAAGAAGGGAAACGTTGACATAGTAAGTTTCAAGAGTTTGAAGTAAAAAAGGATGTTGGAGAAGTTGAGAAATAGAACCACGCAAAGTTTGCAAGGTTTGATTGGGATGTATATCCTAAATCTGATATCAATTTTTAATGTTTGTTTTTAAATCAATTATAATATTACTTTAAAGTTAAGTTCAGAAACAAAAATATGCATGTTTGATTGGGATGTATATCCTAAATCTGAAATTAATTTTTGATGTTTGTTTTTAAATCAATTATAATATTACTTTAAATTTATTTTTAAATAAATTAAAATGTTAATTTAAAATTGATTTTTAACGACATAGGATATATGAGTAATAAAGAGATATATTAAAATTAAAAGGAAGAAATATGAGAGAAACTTGCAAAAAAGCATTAGAATCTTCGAAACTAAAAGAGAAGTGTCGAGAGAAGATTTTTAGACACAAACCTGAAGATGTCAATGGCTCCAAGATGATTAAACGGAGACAAAATCACAGCTCGTAGACTTTGGAGGAAGAAGGGAAACGTTGACATAGTAAGATTCAAGAGTTTGAAGTAAAAAAGGACGTTGGAGAAGCTGAGAAATAGAAACACACAAGGTTTGCGAGGTTTGATTTGATGTATATCCTATATCTCTAATCAATTTTTAATGTTTGTTTTTAAATGAATTATAATATTACTTTAAATTTAAGTTCAGAAATAGAAACATGCGGGTTTGAGTAGGATGTATATCCTAAATATGAAAGTAATTTTTAATGTTTGTCTTTTAATCAATTATAATATTACTTTAAATTTATTTTTAAATAAAATAAAATATTAATTTAAAATTTATTTTTAACGACGTAGAATTTATTAATAATAAAGAGATATACTAAAATTAAAAGGAAGAAATCTGAGAGAAACTTGCGAATAAGCGTTAGAATCTTCGAAACTAAAAGAGACGTGTTGAGAGAAGTTTTTTACACACAAACCTGAAGGTGTCAATGGTTGCAAGATGACTCAACAGAGACAAAATCACACCTCGTAGACTTTGGAGGATGAAGGGAGACGTTGACAGAGTAAGATTCAAGAGTTTGAAGTAAAAAAAGATGTTGGAGAACTTGAGATATAGAAGCACGCGAGGTTTGTGAGTTTTTATTGGGATGTACACCGTAAATCTGAAATCAATTTTTAATGTTTGTTTTTAAATCAATTATAATATTACTTTAAATTTAAGTTCAGAAAGAGGAGCATGTGGGATTGATTGGAATGTATATGCTAAATCTGAAATTAATTTTTAATGTTTGTTTTTAAGTGAATTATAATATTACTTTAAATTGTTTTAAAATAAATTAAAATATTAATTTAAAATTGATTTTTTAACAACATAGAATATATGAGTAATAAAGAGATATATTAAAATTAAAAGAAAGAAATGTGAGAGAAACTTGCAAAAAAGCATTAAAATCTTCAAAACTAAAAGAGAAGTGTCGAGAGAAGATTTTTAGACACACAGCTGAAGATGTCAGTGGGTCCAAGATGACTTAACGGAGACAAAATCACACCTATAGACTTTGGAGGAAGAATGAAAACACTGACAGAGTAAGATTCAAGAGTTTGAAGTAAAAAAGGATGTTGGAGAAGTTGAGAAATAGAAACACGCGAGGTTTGATTGTGATGTACACCCTAAATCTGAAATAAATTTTTAATGTTTGTTCTTAAATCAGTTATAATATTACTTTAAATTTAAGTTCAGAAACAGAAACATATGGGTTTGATTGGGATGTATATCTTAAATTTTAAATTAATTTTTAATATTTGTTTTTAAGTCAATTAAAATATTACTTGAAATTTATTTTTAAATAAATTAAAATATTAATTTAAAATTTATTTTTAACGACGTAGAATTTATTAGTAATAAAGAGATATATTAAAATTAAAAGGAAGAAATCAAAGAGAAACTCGCAAAGAAGCATTAGAATCTTCGAAACTAAAAGAGACGTGTCGAGAGAAGATTTTTACACACAAACCTAAAAATGCCAAAGGCTCCAAAATGACTCAACGGAGACAAAATCACACCTCATAGACTTTGGAGGAAAAATGGAAATGTTGACAGAGTAAGATTATGGAGTTTGAAGTAAAAAGGGATATTGGAGAAGTTGAGAAATAGAAACAAGTGAGGTTTGCGAGGTTTGGTTAGGATGTACACCCTAAATCTGAAATCAATTTTTAATGTTTGTTTTTAAATCAATAATAATATTGATTTATTATTAAATCGTTTAAAATATTAATTTAAAATTAATTTTCAACGACGTAGAATTTATTAGTAATAAAGAGATATATTAAAATTAAAAGAAAGAAATATGAGAGAAACTTGTGAAGACGCATTAGAATCTTCGAAACTAAAAAAGACGTGTGGAGAGAAGATTTTTACACATAAACCTGAAGATGACAACGACTTCAAGATGACTCAACAGAGAGAAAATCACACCTCGTAGACTTTTGAGGAAGAAGGGAAACGCTGACAAAGTAAGATTCAAGCGTTTGAAGTAAAACCGGATATTAGAGAAGTTGAGAAATAGAAACATGCGAGGTTTGCGAGGTTTGATTGGGATGTATACCCTAAATCTGAAATCAATTTTTAATGTTTTTTTTTAAGTCAATTATAATATTACTTTAAATTTAAGTTCAGAAACAGAAACATGCAGGTTTGATTGGGATGTATATCCTAAATCTAAAACGAGTTTTTGATGTTTGTTTTTATATCAATTATAATATTACTTTAAATTTATTTTTAAATAAATTAAAATATTAATTTAAAATTGATTTTTAAATAAATTAAAATATTAATTTAAAATTGATTTTTAACGACATAGAATATATGAGTAATAAAGAGATATATTAAAATTAAAAGGAAGAAATATGAGAGAAAATTGCAAAAAAGCATTAGAATCTTCGAAACTAAAAGAGAAGTGTAGAAAGAAGATTCGGATGTATATCCTAAATCTAAAATGAATTTTTTATGTTTGTTTTTAAATCAATTATAATATTACTTTAAATTTATTTTCAAATAAATTAAAATATTAATTTAAAATTGATTTTTAACGACATAGAATATATGAGTAATAAAGAGATATATTAAAATTAAAAGGAAGAAATAAGAGAAAATATCAAAAAGGCATTAGAATCTTCGAAACTAAAAGAGAAGTGTCGAGAGAAGATTTTTAGACACAAACCTGAAGATGTCAATGGTTCCAAGATGACTCAACAGAGACAAAATCACACCTCGTAGACTTTGGAGGAAGAAGTGAAACTTTGACATATTAAGATTCAAGAGTTTGAAGTAAAAAAGGATGTTGGAGAAGTTGAGAAATAGAAACACACAAGGTTTGCGAGGTTTGATTGGAATGTATATCCTATATCTGAAATCAATTTTTAATGTTTGTTTTTAAATAAATTATAATATTAATTTAAATTTAAGTTCAGAAATAGAAACATGTGGGTTTGAGTAGGATGTATATCCTAAATATGAAAGTAATTTCTAATGTTTATTTTTAAATCAATTATAATATTACTTTAAATTTATTTTTAAATAATTAAAATATTAATTTAAATTTGATTTTTAACGACGTAGAATATATTAGTATCAAAGAGATATATTGAAGTTAAAAGGAAGAAATTTGAGAGAAACTTGCAAAAAAACATTAGAATCTTAGAAACGAAAAGAGAAGTGTGGAGAGACTATTTTTAGACACAAACCTGGAGATGTCAATGGCTCCAAGATAACTCAACGAAGACAAAATCACACCTCATAGACTTTGGAGGAAGAAGGGAAACGTTGACATAGTAAGATTCAAGAGTTTGAAGTAAAAAAGGATGTTGGAGAAGTTGAGAAATAGAAACACATAAGGTTTGCAAGGTTTGATTGGTGGTATATCCTATATCTGAAATCAATTTTTAATGTTTGTTTTTAAATCAATTATAATATTAGTTTAAATTTAAGTTCAGAAACAGAAACATGCTGGTTTGATTGGGATGTATATCGTAAATCTGAAAGTAATTTTTAATGTTTGTTTTTAAGTCAAATATAATATTACTTTAAATTTATTTTTAAATAAAATAAAATATTAATTTAAAATTTATTTTTAACGACGTAGAATTTATTAGT
>Ga0099822_1007458_pt1 | contig 14139 bp, 6 predicted proteins | sample CowpeawhiteBW_FD_76839 | JGI IMG/M metagenome (GOLD analysis project Ga0099822, IMG submission 76839) | Root nodule microbial communities of legume samples collected from California USA - Cow pea white BW | ecosystem: Host-associated > Plants > Roots > Nodule | place: USA: California | collected... | reverse complement strand
ATTAGAATTTAAAAAATTGAAGTAAACAAACATTTAAAATATATTTTAATTTGAATATTTGTTTTCCTTTTATATTTTTTAAAATATTTTTAAATTTTATCAACTAGGTTTCATTAATGTTTGTAGTTTGCAAATTTCATAAATGTTTTGGTTATCATGAAATTTTATTTGGTATTCTAATCTAAAATGTAAACAATTATAATTTATTTCAAAGTATTTGATACGTAAGAAATAATCATCCTTCTAATATTGAATATTTGATAATATTATGTTTTCTTAACGTAATTTTTTTTCTTTTATAACAATTAATATTGAAGTAGTTAGAACACGGGTACATGTATGGGTACGAGATTATACCCGTTACCCGGTGGAGATGAGGATGGAACAAAAGTTTGATACCCGTTGGGTTTGGGTACGGAGATGGAGATGAATTTTTTCTGCGAGGATGGGTATGAGATAGCGAAACCCGTTCCCGCCTCGTCCCGCCTCGTTGTCATCCCTAAACAAAAATTGGGACTAAATTAAACAAAAATAACAAATATATGGACTAAATTAAACAAAAAATACTACCACAAGTTGACATGTGGCACTAACATTGACACATGACACAATTGTGACTTGACACGTGGACAATTTTTTTGAGATTAAAAGGATTTAATTTTTTTTTTAAAAAAAGAGCTGACACGTGGCATGTACGGTTCAAAAACGTTAATTATTTAAATACCGTTAGTGAAAATGACCAAATTGATCAAATAAGGACCTAATTGAACACAAAACGAAAATATGAACCGAATTGAATAAAAACAACAAAAATAGGGACCAAATGTATATTTAAGCCTAAATTAAATTAAGTTAAAAATATGTATTGAGTTAATTATTTTAAAAATTTATTATCATATATAAGTGAAAACAAGTATGTTACATATGTATTAATTTGTTTGGTAATATCCCATTTTAATAACATAATACTATTAAAATAAAACATTTCATTCGAATATTTAGAAAATAAATAATTCAATGTATATCGTATATTAGTATAATCATACCATATATGACTATAATAATATCAAATATATACATTCACAAAACTACTATACTATGATTCTATTACAAAACTATGCATAACAAAATGTATTTTCTCTCAACTGCCCAGACCATTGGCGACTCAACCACAGGAGATACCTTTACACATATATCTTCATATATTCACATCAATAAGGTGATTATTGTCGAAGAAGACAAATAATACAAATGTGCAAAAGAGTTCTTCATATAATAGAAATAAAATTTACATCATATACTTATTGAATCATACAAATCATTGGTAAAGACAGTCATATCACATACAATGACTCAAACAAGATTCAATTATCTGGATACAAGCATTGATGTGAAATCTCAGAAGGTCTTGCACTTGTGATGGTCTTTACTGCTCTCCAGAGTCATTACCAATGGGTTTCACCCACGTACAAGGTCAGTCCATTGACATCTTTAACCAAGATAAAACTTTTAGACTAGGATCTCCTGCATCTCTCATCACATACCCCATTCTACTCCACCTCTAGACCCAGGCCAAAATATTTCTCTCCTTTAAGTAAGAAAGAGTTTTTCAATGTTTCATTTCTATTTTTGTTTTCTTTTTGTATTATTTTAATTTTTTTATTTCACTTTTAACACGAAAGAAACATCAATGAAACTGTTATAAGAAATGTAAATACGAATAAAATGGTTTTGCTTTCACAATTGGCAACTTTGCATTTAATTTGTATCTAAGATTAAGTCAACTGATTTGGTGCATAAAAAGTCTATTGTATCATGTTTTTCAATCGATGATGAAGCAAATCAGAGTTTTTCCTTCTGTTTTTTTAATGAAATTCATTGGTAAAAGACAACTTTGAATACCAAGTGAATGATTTCAGCACTCAAATTTCCAAAAAGCATGGGAAGAATCATTTCACATTTTTCCAAAAGCAACATCTCTAAGTATGTATGTAATTACTTTTAATTTTATTTTAAATGGATAACCTTCGAGTAAAACTATGGTTAAATATATTCATACCTTAGCAACAATTACAAATAGCAAAATTTCTTAAGTTTAGAAAGTATTCTTTACTTGTTTTAAAAAATAGACCAATCTTCAGTTTTTTTTTAGCAAACCAGAAAAAACAAACTTTGTTAAATTCAATAAATTAAGGTGACATAATTTATTGTCTCAATATATTTTGGTCAGTTAATTGTCACCTGATACCATTAAATGGAATAGTAATAGTTAGGCAAGCGTGTTTATATTATCAGTTTCGATTAGATACATAAAAATAAAATTTATGCTAATTAATTTTTATTGAATTAAAATTTCTAAAAATCATGAATGTACTACGATTCAGTCCACTTCCGTTGATAATAATTGAGTTACACAAATTTTAATTTTAAAAACAGTTTTTTTAATAAAAAATATGTTGATAATTTTAGTAAAAAAGTTTAATAACATTTTGTTGTAGTTAAATCACTTGAACTAAATAATAAAAAATCTAAAAGAAAAACAATTACTTATATATATATATATATATATATATATATATATATATGTATGTATGGATACTTTTTTTTTAATAATTTTCCAATTTTATCCTTTAAATAATTTTTTTAAAATTAAAACTATTATTTTATCTTTCAAATAACTGTTTTTCTTTTCAAATTTAATAGTCTTCTTTTAATTTGATCATTTCTTTTAAATTTAATATATTTTTTAATTAAAAAATTATCTACAAAATAAATAAAAACTTTCTATAATTAAATTATAAAAAATATTTATATTTAATTTTATAATTATAATAATAAAAAAGTGAATATATAGTGCATGTATTTTCATTAGTTTTAAGAAACTTGTTGTATAATGATGAATAAAAAAATATTATTTTATTATTTTGGTATAAATGGTTTAAATTTTCAGATTATACATTTAATAAGATTGATTCAAACAAATATATTTCTTAGTGCTAATTGAGATTAACAATAACAAACCTTATAATTACTGTTTAAGGGCAGAAAATCTATACATGATTTAATCATTCCTTATGTGATTTAATAGTTTTACTTTGTGTTTTAAAGAAATAAAATCAAACTTTAATATTTAAAAAGACTTTTTACTACATTAATTTGTGAATGATACTTCATAACTTATTACTTACTTTTTATTTAATTTTATTAACCAAATAGAATACCATATTTAGAAAAGATTGGTTCATAAACTCGGTTAAACGACGTATTATTTTCAATCAATAAAATAAAATTAGATAAATCAGTTTCAATTATTTTATAATGACAAAATATAATATAAAGTATATTATCAATTTTTCGATGAGAAATTAGAAAATAGTAGTCTAAAATTAAAGAATTAATAAAGTGTTTAAAATAATGAATATTTGATTATTTTAATATTAAACTATTAAAGTATAAATAGAAATTTTATAAATTAGTTTCATTAGTTATAAACACCTCATTTCTCTAATAATCTTTTTTCAAGAGCTCTCTTCCTTTTTTCTAGATTTTTTACTTTTGTTATAAACTTTTTGTGTTAATTTGTTTGAAGATCAGAGATCATTAGGGTGACTCCTGAAATGACTTCTCTAATCATGTTCAATCAATTTTTCAAACTGATTAATTTGATTTTTTACTTTGTTTTTCTTGTCTGGTGTTAATTCCTATGCATGTAGGGTATTTTGATCTGCATGTGACTTATGAGTTTTCTTTGTGATTTTTTTATTGATCATGTTATTGTGGTTCCTAGGATAAGTTGTGAGCTCTCTTAGATTTGAATGGGATTTGATACTCTTTTTGGTTGTTTGCGTTGTCTCACAGGTAATGGAAGATAATTGCATTATTTTAAGTTACAAAATGTTGAAATTGTAAGTGTATGTTTGTATTGTGACTTGTTATTGTATCTGGATTGTGGAATGATCGATGATACGTGAAAGCTATGGAATTGAAAGTTTTAATCCGTTTTTTTTAGAATGCTTGATTTTTTATTGTTGAATTTGAGGTCAATTGATATTGATAATTGGGATAAATTTAAGTTTGGTATGTGATTAACATCTGTGAAGGTTCATGGAAATGTTTAGAAATGATTTGGGAATGTAGAATTATGTAGAAATCATGTTCTGCATAATTATGCAGACACGCTGGGCGAGTTTCAAGTCAAGGGCTCACTGACTATAAAGTTGTTGGGCAAATTTAAAGTCAAGGACTCACTAACTTTGAGGTCGCTGGGCGAGCAATTACTCATCGGCGACTTAATTGAAATCCCTAGAGTCCCAGTGATAAACTTGTTGGGCACGCCATCTGGTTGCTCATCAAAAAGGGCATTTTTGCACTTCTCGCCTAGTGAGAGGACGTGCTCGTTGAGTGAGTGGATCAGAAATTGATAAGTTGTTTACTGAGTTATTTTAGAAGCTTTTAATTTCTATGCATGATTGATTGAGAGATGATTGGTGAATTAGAATTTGTTGATACTAATTCAAAGAGAATTAGTGGATTGCTTAATGTAAGCATTGATGTAGGGAGCAAGTTGGAAGTTATCTTGATGTTCTAATAACCATTTAAATTCTCTAGTAGAGAAAAATGAGGTATGTGGTGAGAGGAGCATGAGGTTCTAGCCTAGGGGTTTACCTTGACCAAAGGTGTTAACAAACTAACCTTTTGTGTTGTAATGTCTACCACTTTGCAGAGCATCAGATAACTTAACATGGTCCGACATCAATGCTTGTATCCAGATAATTGAGTCATAACTTTAGATATCTATATGAAATAAATTGATTGATTGTGTATTACTTAAGTAATTGCATTGTGAATTGAATTAAATCTTTTATTACATTAGCTTACTCTTTTTTCTATATTTTGTATATCTTGTCTCACTGTTCATTTTGCAATGATCACCTGATGGATATAAGCAGATATGGAAGTTGTAGCTGATCATGTTTTGAGAGTAGGAGATGCGACTATTTAGTTATATCTATAATTTTTGGTGTATACTTCTTTTCTTAGACTATTATGTATAATAATTATGTTTCAGAAAATCTTATAAATGATTGTAATATATAATATATACATCTTAATATTTTATGCTTTGATCTTTATCATTTATGAAATATTTTGTTTAATAGTCTAGACTATTAAATGGAATGTTACTTTTTTTAAAATAATTTTCAAGACAACCTGTAGAAAAAACAAAAACATTTAATTATGTAATTATTAAATTAATTTACATAGAAGAATTAATACATAACATTAAAGTGGTCAGTATAACTAATTAATGAAACATGCTATAAATAATTTAATTAAATATGTAATAATGTAAAATGATTTATATTTATATTTTGTATATATGTTAGTGAATTAGATTGAATTTTTATTTTAAATTATTTGAATAAAATTTAATAGTTATCTATTTTTAAAAAATGTATTCTGCATTATTTGAATGTTTTTGTAACAATTTCTTTTTTGAAAAAGTGGACCGACTTACAGTTCGCAATCAGATAAAAAAAAAAAAAAACTCTGAAAGTTATATGATCCATTTGTCTGCATCATTTTTTGACTGTCATAAATGAGCGGACCAAAACCACATTACCATTAAATTCATGTTTTCTAATTCTTTTACTTGGAGAAGATGTTGGGTTCCTAAAGTATAATGTAAAACTTACTTACCCATAAAAGGACAAAAGAGAGGATAATAAGTAAAATTTGTGAACAATACTGTAAAAAAGAAGAAGAAATGATTGTTTAGAGATGTGAAGAGGGGAAACGTACGCAATTCACTTTTTTAAGATAATAAAGTAAACAATTTATTATGATAGTAATTATTAAAATAAAAATATTATTAAATTATAAAAATTTAAAACAATAATTAATATGCACATAGTTGTTGACACAATATATTTCCACTTATTTTCTATTTTTTATTTATTTTTAGTTTATCTCCTTTCTAGATACTACTACAAGTATATGTTTCTATGTGTATTTTTTTTCTTATAATAATAAATATTATTATAATAATTATTAAAATAAAAATATTATTAAAAATTATAAAAATCAACATTTTTTTAATTTATTACATATATTTTTTATTATATAGGTGACTTTTTTTGCAGACAATTATTTGAATGAATGATTATCTAAAAAATAAAATGATGGAAATTTGTATGTATGAAAAAATAGTTAAAATATTTTAGATAGATAATACCAACTAAAAATCAACAAATATATAATAACTATTTACACTCTCCTATTATTTTTCGTATAAAGGAAGGCCGACTGTGATGAAGTACAGAAGAAAAAAATATATAATAGTTATTGCTTTTATTATAAAAAAAAGAAGAAGGAAAATGAATGAATTATTATTATTATTATTATTATTATTATTATTATTATTATTGAAAGTGGGTCAGAGAGACACGTTATGAGCAGACACTTCCATGTGGCCACATGGATGAGAGAAAGAGAAAGAGCAAGAAGAAGAAGAACAAGATCATCAACACCACCACCATCAGGCAACAGAGGAAGAACAACTGAAACATCTTAGACCCATAATTCTCTCCCTCTTTTCTTCTTTTTGTTAATTGTGTGGGAGGCACAGAAAAAGAAGAAGATGAAGGAAAGCAGTGATGGGTTTGTGAGGGCGGATCAGATTGATCTGAAGAGCATAGATGAACAGTTGGAGAGGCACCTCAACAAGGTGCTCACCATAGACAAGAAAAAACGCTCTGATGAAGAGGAAGATGCTGATCAGGTTCATGTTCACACCAGTGCCACTGCCTCTCCCAAATTCAGACCCGCCTCTGCTCGGCTAAACCTCAAGAAGCAGAAGCAGGAGTGGGAGATTGATCCTTCTAAACTCATCATCAAAAGTGTCATAGCTCGTGGCACTTTTGGCACTGTTCATCGTGGTATCTATGATACTCAAGATGTTGCTGGTTAGTTCTTTCTTTCAACTGATCCATTTTTACTTGATTCAGATGCCTAATTCCCCTCTCACCAAACTTCAACTGGGAGGAGTTTGTTTCCGCATATGTCTTTTGTAGCGATCTTCAAGTTATTATTATTTTTATTTTCAACAAGTGGGCTAACTGTTTAATTTGTATGAATAAGCCTCCCATGAATGAAATTGTAAAAGCTCTTAGTTCATCTGCAAAATTATTACTTTAGCAAATTACTCCAATCAGTGAATTAATTCCTTTGCTCCGCAGGATTTTCTTGAAAAGAGTTGACTTTTAGAATCGTTCGGTGTGGAGTTGAATTTATGGGAATAATAGTAAAATTTGGGATTAGACCTTTAGTGATGTAGAATTCTAAGTGACCCCATTGTGGATTTGGTCTTGTGGTGTGGAGAATGTAATAATTGTGGTGTTTTTTTGTTTCAGTTGTTATTTCTTCTTTGAGTAGAATTTGTGGTTTCCTTTATCTGAATTTACCTGATCCCAGTTATTGTGGTTACTTAATGTTCAGTGAAATTGTTGGACTGGGGTGAGGAAGGACAGAGGACAGAAGCAGAAATTGCCTCCCTGAGGGCAGCCTTCACACAGGAAGTTGTTGTTTGGCATAAACTTGATCATCCCAATGTCACAAAGGTTGATTTTAATTTCTTTGACGTCAGTTTACTCTTGTCTGTGCAATTGTCATTATAAATGTTGAACTTTTTATTTCATAGTTGTGTATGTTAATATTATTTGATTTTATTTGGGTGGAGGGATCCATCTAAACATAAAATTTTCTTCCATCTTAGGTCCTATGAATTTGTTATCAGCTGAGGGTTCATTTTCAATAGAATGCAAATCAATCCTCCTTTTTAAATATGTCTTTGCATGCTTGAATGTAATGAATTAATAATGTCATACAAGGTGTTCAAGTGGTTATGTATTCTGATAAAAGATCTTTTAATTCTCAAGGATATCAAGATTTTTGTTGGTTTCATGTTTCAGGGATTTCCCTTCTTAATTATATCTTCCCACTTTTCCACCTTCCTTCTATATTCTCCTTTCCCTTACATTCAACTAGAATTTGCTTGAAATTGTACAAGGACTTTCTTTTGTGTGGATGAGGGCCACTATTGTCCTCCTTGTTGTTTGAAATTTCCATGCACTGTGTTTTAAGAACATTCTGTATGCATTCAGCCTACTGTATCTTTATTGGAAAAATACTGAAATATGAGAAATACAAGTATAATATGGAGCTGAAAATATACTATTAGTATAAAATCAAAGTTTCTTCACAACATATGAGCTTAACTGTCCTAGATATGTTTTTCTTTCATATTGTTTCTCTGTCTATAATCTGATATTGGTGGTAGAGAATGTTCAGAGGTACACTGCATTAACTTGTGGCATTATTCTCATATACTAACCTTATTAACGAGATACAGTGCTTGAATTCCAGAAGTTTTATATAATTTCTAGTTTGCACTTTAACATATTTGGAGTTTATTATTTTTCATATTTTAAAAAGCAGTTTTGAGGAGATCTCTGTTGACAGTAACATTGTTGAAGTATGCGGCTCTTAATTTATAGCATGTTAATCTGTTTTATACTCTGTTGATCTAAAATTGAATACTAATATCTTCACATAGAATGGAGTCAGTTTTGACATATGCTTATTCTATGCATTCATTATAGAAAATTTAGTGTGTTCTGAACTCGAGGGTGAAAACAAATGTGAATAGACTTTTTCCTTTTGGTTCAGCATCCATGGTTCTGTTGAACAAAGATTTTAAATAAATAAATTAGCCTGCCAGCATTTTTTGAAATTTACTTTCAGTGAAACTTCTAGTCTTCCGGCTTCTATTCTTTATGAGCAACCTTTTCTTCGGAAAAGTTTATCTGTCTATTATCACATTCTCCTCAAAATGAACATCAACGTTTTCTAACTAAAGAAAAGATACCCTGTTTCTTCATTAGATTCAATTCCATTCATTCAGTATGTTGGGGCACCCAAGTCTGGACTTTGTCCATTTATCCTAGCATCTGGTACAAAAGATGCATGTAGGTGTCGAGCACGAGCTTCTTCCCCCCACCCCCCCATCATGACATTTTCTCTTTCTTGTTCAATCTTTTGATATTTGCAGATGATTTGTTTTTCTCTTTTTCCAAAGGGTATTGTATATGTTTCTGCAAACATTTTTCTACCCAATATTTTTTAACCATTTATGTCTCCATGTTCAGTTTATAGGGGCAACAATGGGGTCTTCAGAATTGCAGATACAAACTGATAATGGTCTAATTGGCATGCCAAGCAATTTCTGTTGTGTTGTTGTGGAGTATCTTGCTGGAGGAAATCTGAAATCATACCTAATAAAGAACAGGAGGAGGAAGCTAGCTTTTAAGATTGTAATTCAGCTGGCACTTGATCTTGCAAGAGGGTATCTATCTATTTTTTTTTCCCCTAGTTTAGCGTTTGGGCCAATAAGTCTCGTAATTTTTGTGTGCAACTACTCAATCTTAATTCACTTGGTATTACAGGCTGAGTTATCTTCACTCTCAGAAGATTGTCCATAGAGATGTGAAGACAGAGAACATGCTGTTGGACAAGACACGCACAGTTAAAATTGCTGATTTTGGGGTTGCTCGTGTTGAGGCATCAAATCCTAACGATATGACTGGGGAGACTGGTACTCTTGGTTATATGGCTCCAGAGGTGAGTAGTCAATACCTGAACAATCCTTTACAAATTAGATATTATTGTACTAGTATGTGTGACACTTTGGAAGCCTTAGTGCAAAGGCAAGCTGTGTACCAATAGATTTCATGTGATGGGGAATTAGCATATCATGTCCCAATATTTCATTCAAGTGAGGATAGGTGTTTCCAGTTTTCATGTCAATATTAGAGGTATTCAATGAGGGTAAATTACGACTTTCATGTGGCATCATATACTGTGAAACTGTGAATAAGAGAAGGAAAAGATGAGATAAAAATATTTAACTGATCAAAAGAGAAAAACCCTTGTAATTAAATATTTATTTTTGTTTCCCATCGGGGATGGTGTACAGGTTCTAAATGGCAACCCCTATAACAGGAAATGTGATGTGTACAGTTTTGGCATCTGTTTATGGGAAATATATTGTTGTGACATGCCATATCCTGACCTAAGTTTCTCAGAGATTACATCAGCTGTTGTTCGACAGGTATATTTTCTTCTCTGTTTTGATTGATTTCCTCAGTTGAGCAGTGTTTATCACTGTGTTCTGTGTCTGTGGATCCATTATGATTATGTTACTATGTTGTGTTTGAATTTTAGAATTTAAGACCAGAAATACCAAGATGTTGCCCAAGTTCTCTGGCAAATGTCATGAAGAAATGCTGGGATGCCACTCCAGATAAGCGGCCAGAGATGGATGAGGTAGTTTCCATGCTGGAGGCCATTGACACAACCAAAGGTGGAGGTATGATCCCTCATGATCAGCAGCAGGGTTGTTTTTGCTTCCGCAAGCATAGAGGGCCTTGAAGGTTTATTCGTTAGTCTTGCAAACAATTTGGTTATAGTGATTTTTCACTATTTGAAGAATCAATTTGTATCTATAGTGAGAAAGCAGTATTTGGATACTAGATGAGACAAATACACAGTAAAAGGGGTACAGGTAGGAGGAGCTGGTGACATGTCAATATGTTGGGTGTGTAAAACTGTACCTCTGATTTTCTTTTACCTTTTTTTCCCCAATTGGTTTGGGTTCTGTGGGTATGAGTATTACTTTCTGCTTGGCAATGTTGCCGGATTTGACTTGTAACTTGCAGGATCTTCATTATACTATTACATACTCGCAATCATAATTGATGATATTAAGTTGGATCCATTTGCTTTGAAACCAATACTTGTTTTTGTTAAACCAGAAGTAAAACCTTTTTTATGACTTGATACAAGTTCTTCTGAAAGAAAAAACTCTTGATAGCATAAAGAACCATTGCATCCTTCCCTTTTCTTATAATTATCAGAGAAAAGTATGCCAAAAACTTTAATTTTCCCACAAGAAAAAAATGAGTTTCTACGTAGGCAAGATGAGTTTTTGCATGAATAAAAAGAACTTTTAAATACAATTTCGAAACTTTTCACCTTGATGTACCACCTCAAAGTTTTCCAATCCTCGCCAACTTCTTCTGTTCCTATCAGCACATCATAATTACATTATGATTCTGATGACACTAGCATATGGTATCTTTGACAGTTTTTTCCTTATCATCACCAGTTTGTGAAAATGGGGTTGATGATAACTTGAAAATGAGTTGCAATGTGTATTGTAATAGGTTTTACCTCTTCCATGTTAAATTTAGAAAGAATTTTGTCCAAGTAATCGCCTTGGTAACCCCTGGAAAAAGTATCATGAAATCTAAACATTCCCTGGATACAAATCTATTCATGTATCTTGTAGACTCAACTCCAGGTATTCCTTATTTCCTTTCAAACGCCTAATCACAACCTACTCTTGCCCTCTTTTCTATCCCGAATCATCGAGTAGGGATGAATATTGAATTTCTCTTTTATGATCGGATTTTAATCCTCTTTTTCATTATTGATTCAAAGACACCATTACTACTCAATGTGATATATAATAAAGTTAAGGAATATATAAGTGAAAAAAAATCCATGAAAAAAAATTTTAAGGTTTTGAGTTGAAAGTATTATTATAAAAATTAAAAATAGAAATAAAATTAATTTTATTTTCATTGATATATTTTCATATACAAATATTCTGTTCTTATATTTTACTCCTATAAATCATACTAAATTAAGAAACTTTTGATTGTATAATATTTTATACTACTACACAAACTTATAATTTATTCAATAAAATATTCTTAATTTATTACTTTCCTCGAGCCTGTAAATAAATGTCATACATTACTAACTTGTCTAATAATTTCTAAACATATGGTTTGTCACCACTTTTGGTAAGAATATTTGCAAATTTTAAAAATGCTTTTATCAATTTTTTTCTTGATTAAAAAATTATTAACCTCTACATGTTTTGTACGATCATGTTGAATAGGATTGTGGGCAATGTCACGAGTAACTTTATTATCCTAATACAATTGAATCTTTGAGAAGTAGCCAGTCTTACCTTCACAGAGTCCAACAATTCCTCTAAGTATGGTTTCTACACTAGATCTAGTTACAACTTTCTGCTTCATACTTTTGTATATGTTAAGGTTACCTCCTACAAATGTGAAGTGTCTAGATGTTGAATTTCTATCATTGTAGTTGCATATGCTTTCATGTACCTTAAAATTCATGTAACATTCATGTGTTTTTTTACTTGAATTGTGCATGAATTGACTAACCACATTAAGAGCATAAGTTGAATTGACTAACCACACCAATCTCCCTATGAGTCTTTAATATCTCCCTTCTTGTTAGATAAAGTCTGACCTTCTTCAATACACAACTTCAATCCCCTTTCAACTGAAGAATTTGTTGGTTTGCATGCGTCATCCCCAATTCTTTCAATAAATCCAATGCATAATTTGAATGAGAAAGAAAAGAAATACTTGACTTTGATATTAAGACCTCAATTCCAAAAAATTATTTCAAGTACTTGATAAGATTTCTTTATCAAGTACTCTTTCAATGATATTCCTCTACATCATCTCCCATAACTATCATGTCATTAACATAGACAATAAAAATTGTAATATTTCCTTCCTTATTCTTTACAAACAAGGTATGATCTTGATTGTTCTATTGATACCAAAAGCAAGCATTCACTTAGTAAATCTACCAAATCATGTTTGTGGTGATTGTTTTTGCCTGTAGAATGACTTCTTCAACTTGTACACATTTTTGCTATGTATATCTGGGATCCCACATCCTTCTAGTATTTACATATAAAGAGAATAGTTGCACTATCAATTTAAATTTGAAGTGTCAATTTAATCAAATGTATTTCAAAATAATTTCTTTGTGAAACAAAAATGCATGTCTTAGCACTTGTGCCATAACCAAATATTTTCACCTTTCCTCATTTCTTGAGACCCTTCCATTGCTAATACTTAACCAAGTTTCTTTGAATTTTTTTTGTCAAATCCAGATAATACAACCTTCCTCCTTTAATACCATAATCAATTTTCTTCCTTGTTTGAATGTCTTTAAAATCACAAGAGTTGGACCAAAAGTTACAACACATAAGAGAGGTTTGATTATTTGAGAGACTCACAATAGGTTATTTTCAAAGAAGGCACAACAACGACAATATCAAGATTCAAATTGTTATGTAGAGATATTTCCTTCTCCAATGATAGTGGATTTAATACAATTGGTTGTGGAAATATTTTTGTCAGAAACATTTAAGTTTTTTATTTGTCTAGTATCAAAAGTCATGTGATAAAAAAATACAAAGTCAATTATCGATGCATTATTCAATATGGTGAATGTGCTTAATAAGGCTTTACCATTGTAATAACCGTTATCTGCGGTTATAGCAAACATCATATATTTGTTATCCTCTCTCTTGCTTGGTAAGTGAATATACCTTTTCATGATCTCATGAACATCAGTAACCATCTTTTTACTTTTTGGTTTTTAACGTACCATTTTTCATATTCCTCATTTTCTTCTGTTAGAGGCTTCACCTTCTCGCAAGTGTAGGACAATTCTCCCTCTATGTTAATGTATATCTCCATTATTGTGACCACACACTATGATTGGATTCATTTAGAGTGATGTCTACATTAAAGACACCGTACAATTAAACTACCACTGTAATTAGTTTTTCTATCATCTCTCCCACTAAAATCTTCAAGTACTCATAGAGAAAAAAGTCCTAAGCTCCAATATCAAATTAAAAAATAGAATTCATTATATTTTTACATACTAAACTCTCTTCTTACGATATATTATTCCCACAAATCATGACCAATTTAAGAAATTTATGGTTATAATATTTTGTACTATAATGCAAACTTATACTTTAATTAGTAAAATATTTTTATCTAAACATCTTTTATATGGGAAACTCATACTTCAAATGTCATCAATCTCCTCAATCTATATATCGTAATATAATAAAAAAAAATTAAAAAATTAAATAAAAAAAAAAAATCCCTATAATACTTTAATATTCCACCTATAAAAACAAACAATTTTTTTTTTTTTTTTTTTTTTTTT
>Ga0099822_1007457_pt1 | contig 14141 bp, 10 predicted proteins | sample CowpeawhiteBW_FD_76839 | JGI IMG/M metagenome (GOLD analysis project Ga0099822, IMG submission 76839) | Root nodule microbial communities of legume samples collected from California USA - Cow pea white BW | ecosystem: Host-associated > Plants > Roots > Nodule | place: USA: California | collected... | reverse complement strand
ATAGCGTTATAAATTTAAAGGAAACTAAATAGTACTTTTATTACAATTTTCAAAATCTGACAAACAATGAAAACCCTAAGAATTTCCTAACTCAAAATCCCTAGGATAGCCCTCTCTCCATCTCAGGTGTTAGCAGCATCACCTGTATCATAAACTGCTCTCGTGTAAAGAATTACACGATCATCGCCAAGCACAAATAGAAAGGGTGAGCTCAACAGAATATAAGAAACATAATAGGTAAACAATACAATTACACCCAATTATATTCTCATAGTTAGACCCTAATCACATCCTTAATACCCCCAAGGCTTGTAAACTCCAATTTAATCAACAAAGTTAGCCATGGACTCAGGATTCATGATGCTCACACGAACCTTCCCATTTGTGGTCCAGCCTCTACGAACCTCCCCGCTCGTAATCCTACTCTACGGACCTGCCCGCCCGTAGTCCAACACATGTGATCCACCAGCTACGTACCTCTCCGCACGCAGCATCTCTCAACTGTGAGCACGGAACATACAAACTTACCTCGCTCGTATCCTCACAGGAGAATAATTGAGTATGAACCTCCCCGCTCATACCATCACATGCCAATCACCTTCCATGAACCTACCCGCTCATGGCACAGCATCTCCTGATCCACGTTCTCATAAATGCGTACAAACAATACCCACAAACTGCACTAAACTCGCTTGGGCTAGAAGCCTTAGCTTAAGCGATCAGGCTTGTCTCGCTTAGGCTAAGCTTCCTCGCCTGAGCGAGTGTGCTACAGCAGCTCACTTGCGAAGTCTCGCTTAGGCGAGCCTATTTCGCTTGGGCGAGCCTTTCCTTCGCCTAGAGCATCACTCTCGCCTAGGCGACGAGCTAAACATCATACAAAACAATCACGAGTTCTCGCTTAGGCGAGAACCTCTCGCCTGGGCGAGATGCCCCAAACCCGAGTCTCACAACCCTCAATTTCTCGCTTAAGCGAGATACACTCGCCTGAGCGAGCTAACAAGTCGCCCAAAACCATGGGCCTCCGCCTGAGCGAGTGGCTCGAGCAGAATAAGGGTCACCATTCTGCAATTCTCGCCTGAGCGAGCCTGGCTCGCCTGAGCAAAATCAACAGATAAGTTCCCTGTTTACGCACACCCAAACACATAAACAAGACCCAAAATCACATTCAACATTACCCAAACACTTCATCACATAACACCAGCATTAAGAACCTGATTCAGACTCCAACTTGACCATAAAATTCGAATTTTTAACCACAATCACACATACAGCATTTCAAACCTCATTATTGGCATATATTCGCATAAGGATTTCCCATACACATCAAAACCATAAGAAACTCAATTTCACAGTATATTGGCTATGAAAATCTCATGTCTATCATACAATTTATTCATGCCCAACACAGAATGCAAAGATTGTCACCAAATACATATAGATATGAAAAAGAGCTCCCCTAACTTTTGAATCCTTGCTTCAAAAGGTTGTCTAACCTAGGATTTGGGATACCTAAGAACCCTCCTTTTGCTCTCTCAACTACCACAATTTTGCTCTCAATCCTAATTCACTTTCCCACTCAAAATTCGTGCTCCCTTCTCACTCTAGGTTTCAGACTTCTAAAACCCTTCAATTTGCCTAATTCTCCCCTTTTATATGGCTCCTAATTGTGGTAAAAAAAATAAAACGAAAAATGGTCCCTTTTAATGTTTATCATTACCTTTTATAGACCATTATAGGTTGTTTCTCCCAACTCCCTTGGGAGCCCATTGTCTCTAGGGCTTTCCCACCCTTTCACATTCAGACCACAAGTATTTTAGCAAAAATAAAGAGATTAATTTGTTCTCAGCAAGGGTTGAACCCACAACCCCTTTAATTTGTTATGTTTATTTGACGTTAAAACACGTTTTATGATATTATTTTATTTGTTTATACCATTTTACACATTTTCACTTCAATGTTAGTTAAGAAACGTGTTTTAAACATCAACTAAACTTAATAAAATTTGATAGAAAAGGACTAAATATATATATATTAATTATAAATTTGTTAACAAAATCAACATAAAAGTAAGTGAGGTGAACTTAGGACGGTATGAATTCAAAAGAAGGTTAGGAGAAGCAGTTTTACTGGAAAGTTGAAAAGAAGATTGAATGGTATGAATTAAGTTAGGAGGAGAAGTGGTATGGTGTCCAATCACACACCATGCGCCAGCCATATGGTATGTTATGTTTTATGAAATAAGTTTTATAAATTAAGTTATGACAATACATAGCTTATGGCTATTTAATTACACCATGTCACAACCATTTTGGTGTTCATCCATCAACTTAAATGTTTCCTTAGCTCTATTTCTTAATAATATATTCACAGAATGATATTTCTTTTTTGTTTATTTTATTATATAATTGGGACCCTCAATTCATAATACTGCACACAAAAATGGAATGAATTTTATGATGATCAAAATGTGTCCTAAAATAAATTCAAGTACACTAAGACCTTATTAAAATGTACTAATTAATCCGTAAATCTCACTAACTCAGGCTAATACCTTCACGTTGGAGTAAGTTTTTGAACTCATCACGTTATGAATACATATCGAAACTTAAATACAACATCAATATTGGACAAATTACATATGAATACATTTGTAAACACATACGTTATAAATTTGTTAACAAAATCAACATAAAACTAACCAGAGTGAACATACCACGTTGTGATAGTTTGAAGAAATTCAATTATAAATGTTAGGAGAAGAGACTTCTATTAGAAAGTTAAAATGACAAAAAGAAAAAGAGATTGATGGGTATGAATTAAGCAAAATCAATCAAGTTTTGGCACTATAAATTGAGATGATTAAATTATCATTTCTCATCAATTTCACAATGAATTATCTCAAAGTTACATTAATCATTTCTCTCTTCTTCTATGGTTCAGCAGTGGAATTTCAGTACTGGAAAATGGCCCAAACTTGGCCATCAGGCTTTTGTGCCCATAAGGCCTGTGATGCCACAAAAACAATACCATTCAAGTTTACTATACACGGATTGTGGCCATCCAATTACAGCATACCACAACCATCTTTGTGCTCATCTACTGGTTTAAATATTTCTTTGGTAAGCTTCTATTTTATGATAATATTATTTCGATATTATATTTAGAAGATGACTTTTATTTATTTATTTTATTAGATTAGCGGAATAGTTCATGAACTTGATCAAGATTGGCCGAATTATCTTTGGAACAACAATTACTTTTGGAATTCAGAATGGATGAAACATGGAACGTGTTCAAATATGCTACCATTTGATTATTTCAGACTCACGTTAGATATTTATGCAAGGAATGATCTTCAACAAATACTTGAACATGCAAATATATTACCTGGTAGTACTTACCTTACAAGCCAAATCATCGCAACTATAAAAACATCACCAATTGGTGTTGAACCACAAGTGAGTTGTAGAAGTAAGGATTTGGTTGAAATAAGGCTATGTTTGAACAAAAGCCCCATTCCCCATTACATCAACTGTCCTAAACCACGATTAAATTGTCCTAACAAAGTAAACTTTCTGTAAAATTTAAATTCAACCTTGTAATAATGCATTTTACAAAAATAAAGTTCTTAGTTTTATACATGGTCCTTCTCTAAACTTGTTGAATATGATTTAGTTTAATGTTCTTAATTGAAGCATGATTTTGTCAAAAGTAGAAGGCTAATAAGGGAATACTATTATAAGCCTCTTGTTTATGATTTTTTTTAAGAATAAAATACTTTACAGTCATACCAATGACATTATTTAAGGTATTATTTCAACTTACGTGTTGTCTAATTTAAAAAAAATAATAATGATGTTATGCCTAAACCAAAACAAATTTATTGAAGTAGTGTATTTATTTATTTTTAATAACCGGAACGACATTATTATTTAAACTATCCCAAAATCATAATATTTGTTCACAAAGTAGAATAAATTTTATGACATGTTCATAATATTCTTCAACTTCTTTAAACAAAATCTAAACCATTGGATTGTTTTTTAACATTTGTTGATAATCTTTAGTTTGAATTCTTTAACATTTGTTCTTATTAATTGTAATCTAAATCATTTAGTTCTTTTATTTTCAATGAAAGCTAACTGAGAGTTGAATACTTTGGTATCTAAATTAGAAAGAAATTGTGAAGTTGTAATCTCTGTGTTATAGCAAATTTTTCCCTAGAAGTAGATTATATCATTAACACTTTAATTAAATTACATTGATTTCTAGGTGTGATTCCTTTTTTGTTCCTTTCTTTCTCGTTTATCGTCTAGCACTTGCAATTTTCTTTATTATTCAATCTATTTATGCGCTAGACACTTTGTAGTGAATTCATCTTAACTAATTCCTAACATTTAGAATAATAAGAAAAAAAAAATATTATCAAACCATTATTCAATTATCATAAATGTTTGGGACCTTAAATTCATAATATTGTACATAAAAATGGATTAAATTTTATGACATGTTTTAGTGCTTGCTAAAAGTGGAATGCATATTATGTCATGTTTTATGTACTTCCTCAAAAATGGAATGCATTAAAAGTGTGTAATTGCAAAGCACTTTGGGAAAGTGAATGTATTACTCTGAAAGCATTTTTATTTTATTTATCGATACCATTCTTCGTATTACTTTGATTATTGCAAAGCACATTTCTTGTTAAATATTTTTTTATTTTTACGAATGAGTTTGACTCAATTTATTACGCCTATTTTGTGCATGATTCATAAAATAATACATGCTTAATTTAACCTTCCCTGTTAATCACTACAAGAAAAAATATTTTTAACGGCGTTATTTTTGGCATTTCCGGAGCTTTTAACCCCGCTAAAGGAGTTACCGTATACACAATCATCGCTAAACACAAGCAGATAGGGTGAGCTAACATAATAAACACTTATTCGTATATAATTCAAATACATAAATCAAAAACACATCAAAGGAATTATATCCTGCCATCCCACATTACCATAACCATGATTGATATCAAATTCACACCAAAGGAATTCCATCCTTTGACCCCACATGGTCACAACCATGGTTTGATATCCAATTACATCAAAGGAATCTCATCCTTTCCTCCCACATAGCCACAACCATGTTAACCGTGTTCTACGTCTTCTAGTGAGTACCTCAAGATGCCTTGCTGCCACACCTATCGGCCACAATCGATAGAACACGTGTAGGAAACCATGCTACGGATCACACACTATAACGCCAGGTGGAGTTCCCAATACGAACGTAGTTCGTAATGTCCCAAAACTACCAAACTCGTTAGCTAATTACTGAGGAGGGCAATTTATCTAAACCCATCCGTACTGGCCACAACCAGCACACTCACACCGACAACACTCGCCAACCCGAACCACAACTCAAGAGTTCCTCATGTTCATCCGTTATCCCGAGCCACAACTCAAGGGACGTCATTCCAAGCCGCAACTGAAGGAACGCCACATGCTTAACCCCTATCCCGAGCCACAACTCAAGGGATACGTTCCAAGCCACAACTCAAGGAACACCAGCAAGCCCACCTTCGATATATCCTATAAGCCCAGTAGACCATGCATCACAAATCAAACATAAACCATTATAATACGACAATATCGCTTGACTTAAAATACCCATTAGCACCATTCTTTGCTTAGGATAGAAGCCTTCATTCAAGCACCAAAGCCTATCTCGCTTAAGCTAGAATCTCTCGCCTGAGCGGACACCTTGCATAAAATATCCTCAAACTCTCGCTTGGGCGAGCCTTACACGCTTGGGCGAGACCACCCTTCGCCTAGGAATCCAGTCTCTCGTCTAGGCGACGAGTCAAAACAGTCAACACATCATTCCTCGAATTCTCACTTAGGCGAGGAAATCTCGCCTGAGCGAGACGCTCTTTTGCCCAAAGAAAAGGGCTTCACCAAAGTTCGAACCCATACCATGCTCATCATCAATTCAATGCACAACCACTCAAGTAATTTGTGTTTCGTGATAATTCACAAAATTCTATAATTATGTTATCACTCAACATGATCATGCATATTATTAAAAATTAATAATAATTAAAACAACACATAATTGGCATACATAAGACTCAAACTCAAGTCCTCTCACACAATAAAATACTCTCAACCATTTGAGCTAGTACTTTTCCACATCACATCAATCAATATTCAATGCCATAAAGGCTCTCACTACCCGTATTTATTAATTAATTAATTAATTTTACGGGTCTTACATAGGTTCTAACATTTTGTCCAATAATTAGATACCCACAAATATGCAATTAATCAATGCATGCATTTAAGAACATGAATAGAACACAAGAGTATAGAAAAAAGAAATATTGAATAGTAGAAATCACAAAGATTTAAGATACTATGTCCAACCCCCGTGAATACGAGAGTTAGTTACTCCTATAAATTGTGAACTCTAGGAAAAAGAATTATAATGAATGTCTATAGTCTCTAGAATGCATCTCTACCTCCAAAGATCAACTTTTAATTCAACAACGTGAATGATGATATTTTAACCCACTTTTTTCACCTACTTTTAATTCATCGTTTTCATCACTCTTAAATCATCTATTTTGATTTTTTTTTTAGTGATGGATGTGATAATCTAAGAGTGATTGAAGTGGTGGGTTAAAATTGGATAAAAAAAAGTGGGTTAATATATTATTATCCTTAAAAAAGGTTATCAGATGTCAAAGCACACGCATTTTTATTTTATCAATCGATACCATTCTTCATATTACTTTGATTATTGCAAAGCACATTTTTGTGAAATACTTTTTTATTTTTACGAATGAGTTTGATTCAATTTATTACGCCTATTTTGTGCGTGATTCATAAAATAATACATGCTTAATTTAACCTTCCCTGTTAATCACTACAAGAAAAATTATTTTTAACGGGATTATTTTTGGAATTTCCGGGGTTTTTAACCCCGCTAAAGGCATTACCTGCGGTTTGCTTTTCCCTTAGAAAAACCAGCGTCGTTAACATATTACCGACGATTTTGACTAACCCCTAGTAAAGCAACACTTACTGGCGGTTTTGAAACCCCTGGTATTTACCGGCGGTTTTGAAACCCTTGTATTTACCGGCGGTTCTGGAACCCCTGGTATTTACTTGTTTATTTGTTTATTTATATATGGCAGTTTTTAAACCCATATATGTTTATTTGTTTCAATTTAGTACCCGCTCTATTTGTTTGAATTTTGTCCAAATAATTTTTTACAAAATAGAAAAATATTGTGTCTCCCTTAAGACCAAATTTATTATTTATATTTATTATTAAAAATGACTTATAAAATTAAGTATTAAAATTTATATTAAAGTTAATAGTAAAAGTCATGAATAACAAAAGATAAACATGTTATTCAATACTTAATTTTATAAGTCATTTTTAGTAACAAATATCAATATTACATTTATATAAATAATAAATTGTCTTAAAAGAGATACAATATTTCTCTATTTTAAAAAATATATATATTTTAAAAAAAAATTTAAACAAATAGAGTAGGGACTAAATTGAAACAAATAAACATATATGGGTACTAAATTGAAACAAATAGACACATGTGGGGACTAAATTGAAATCAAGACAATGACACTTGGCATGTACCTTACCACGTGGCGATACCTTGCCACGTGTCACTGACAATACCACGTGTCACATCAAGGATTTGACACGTGGCAAAAAAAATTAAAAATAAAAATTAAAAAATTAAAATAAAAATAAAAAAAACCAGAGGCTGACACGTGGCAGGGTACTACATTGATGCACATTACGAATTTGGGTACTAAATTGAGAAAAACTTAAAAGTGGGTACCATTTTGAAATTTTGGAACCAAACTGGGTATGATCCGAGTAATTAAATAAAACTACCACAAACTGACACATGGCACTAGCATTGACACATGAAACAATAGTGACTTGACACATGAACAATTTTTTTGAAATTAAAAAAATATTAAAAAAATTTAAAAATATAAAAACCAGGAGTTGACACGTGGCATGTATTGTTCAAAAATGTTAACTATTTAAACACCGTTAGTGAAAATGACCAAATTGAACAAAATTTGACAAAAACAAGAACCTAATTGAACACAAAACGAAAGTGAGGACCAAATTGAATAAAAACAACAAAAATAGAAACTAGATATATATTTAAGCCTTTTATCTTTTATCATCAAAACAAGTTCCTTTCTTTTTTAAGGCGATAACACATGCTTCAAGGTAAAAAAAAGATCACTTTGAAATTGAAATAAAACAATATCATATTATAAATGAGAAAGACTAAACCTTTAAAATAAAATTAAATATCAATTTTCATATTATCAATTGGTTTCATAAATTATCATATACTTAATTATAGTGTGAAATTGATGAAACATTTTGAATATGTACAAGTGAAAATTATGATAACCAATGGATGAGAATAAGAAACATAATTAACTATTAATTCTTACACAACTTTCCTTATAAGCTGCCCCATAACGTACAACATTCACATCAAGCTTCACATTAAGCTTCTCAATTTTGTGGGTACTTAAATTAAACCAGACTAGTTCATCATCATGGGTATTAAAGAGTATATTGCCCATATTCCATGTTCCAATAAGGTAAACAACATAAGGTATGGGTCCAAAAACATGGAGTTTAGTCCATGCTTCCTTTTTACTAACTTCAGCTAAAATATATAGATCAATTATACCTTCATAATTTGACATTAAAGCAATTGACCCATTTAAGATCAATAAGTGTCTCCATTCATAATCTACTTCAAAATTATAAAATATTTCCTTGGGTATGTCTAAAGGTGCCCAGGTCATAATTAAAACCTCATTGCTTAAGTCAAATGATACCAAACATCTATCATAAAGTTCAGAACCCAACAATGACACATTCCTTCAAAGTACAATTTATCCATATCATCATAACACACAGGCACATTAATATCATGTTTGAGTTTCTTCCAAAAGTTACTTTTTAAGCTATACATCTCCAATATGGGTGCATATTTGGAATCATTTAAGTCTTCCATATCAGTATCATCACCAAAAGATAGATATATAATTACCTTATAGTCATCTCTAACACAATCATAACCAAATCCTTGATAGTGACGATCAAAATTGATACCGTATTGTAAAGGCTCAAATGGACTAGGAGGAATAACCTTGAAATCGTTGTTAGTTGGGTTCCACAAACATGAAGTTCATTTATCATGTGAATATATGCAAACAATTCCATTAATAGTAGAAGAACCTAAAATATAAAATATGACATTGTGATCCTTTTAAAGTGGATTGGGCCAACATATTTTTTCCTTATTTTGAAACCACTCATTCGAAACTGAATATAAGGTGGTACTATCTATAGTGACGCTTAAAAGGAGAGATGTGTCACCATAGGAGGAATGATTATTACAAATGAAGCTATTATGAAAGAGGTTCATGAAATGAGAATTTTCAAACAAAAGGGTCCATGATCTTTGTAAGCATCCAAATCTCTTGAGGGATTTCAAATGCAGTTTAGAAAGAATAAAGAATATAAGATCATCTGGTAAGTGATTCATAAGTCTTTGAGCTACAAATTGTTTGTCCCTCTCTTGGTTGTGCAACCAAATGTTAATGAGTTGCCAATGCCCTTTGGTGTTCCATAAGTAAATAGGATGGGAAATGTGCTGGCAATTTTTGACAACGATATTCTTGATGGTGGTTTTTTCCAAGTACTCCAACTGTTAAATAAAATTACTGAACAAAAGAAATAAAAGAAAATGTGAATGAGTTAATTTATAAACCTGGTTTTCCTTGAGGAAAAGGGTGATATTGGTCCCCCTTGAGAGTCGTTGGGCATTGGTGTCCTTGGTAACAATGAAAGAGCCACTACATTGAGATTCCCAGATATATTGATCATGATCATTATGCTTAGAAGTGACGATAACCTTATGAGCAACCAAATAAGCAGAGTAAAACCCAACTCCCAAACTATCTGCCAAATCTAAAATAAAAACATAGACACATTGTTAAAATATAATGAGCGTGTAACAGAAATGCAACCAAATGCGAAACATTAGTGTCCGGCCTGCTTTGGACATGCCAATACCAGTGTCGATGATAGAAAGTGTTTTGTTACCCTTATGGGGGCACCAATCTTATAATCATCCTATCATCTAAAATGTTATGGTCCATAAGCCTCTCAACTTGAATTTTATCCAAAGCCTGTGTGTATATACAATGATCGATAACACTTATAAGAAAAAAATGTATAAATATAAAATCAAATTAAAAGATTACTTACATTTAAAAGCATTATTGATAAGTTCGCAAAGAAATATTTCTTTATTAGAATAAAAGGTCTTGTTCATCAGGCTCAACATTGCTTATCCCACCCGATCGTCCAAACATCTCATCATTGGTCATTACAATTGTTTTGGAATAATGGTAAACCAATTGGAGCCAAATCAACAAAACAAAATCACTCTTACAACCAGTTTTATATTCGTTTATAACAACCACAAAATTTTAATCTCTTAATAGAAAACTATCATACACTCTTACTTTTATTATCTAATACAAACATCTCATCATTCACCATTACAATTGGTTTGAAATAATAACAAACCAAATTCATGCAATTCAACAAACCAGAGCCACGTAGTCATATCCATTTTTATATTCATTTATTACAATTACCAAGTTTTAATCTTTTAAAAGAAAACCATTGTACATTTTTCCTTTTTATTATTTAATTTTAAAATGCATTAAGTATTTCTTACCATTAATTAATTAATTTTTAAAGTCATTAATAAAGCATTATCATGATCACTTTTTTTTCTATAATGTTTTTTTAATTTTGAAATTTTAATTTTGAAATATTATTCAACTTTGTTTCAAGTTTTTAATTAAGTCATTGTAGAGTGAGAGCTTGTGTAATGAATGGATATTTGATCTTAATTATAAACTACCAAAAACATTGTAGCATATTAACACACATGTGTGCAAATTATAATACTTTTAAAATGCTACCATTTAACTTATAAATAAATGTTATTAAAAATATTAGTAACATTTTTAAAATATTACCATTTTATTAACTAAATGTGATTAAAAAAAATTAGTAACATTTTTATAAATATTTCAGTTTATATGTAAAAATATTATTAAAATTCCGTAAAATATACCTAACATTTGATAAAATGTTATTGATAACATTTCTTTATACATTACAAAAATTATAATTTTTAACGTCAGTTACGTATGATATTTAGTGGTGATTAAAACCGTCACTATTTCTTCTTCCGTCGGTTAGTCCATCGACACAGAATTTGGCGTCACAAAGTTACTGTAATGTCGGTTTAGTATAACCGCTGAAATAACCGTCACTAAAATTATTAAAATCGATTTTAACCGTTTCTAAAATTGATTTGAAAAATTTTGTATTTAATATTTAACGTCAGTTACAACCGCCGGTAAAATCTCTAAACTTTAATAGTGGCGGTTATAACCACTGGTAAAATCATAAATTTTCTAAAATAAAAAATCTGAAAAAAAAAAACATAAATACTTAAAAAAAAACTACGTTTCGAAAAGGAACCCCTTTTTTTTCGCTTCTTTCTACTTAAAGTTTGTTTTTTTTTTTCAAAATCAAATAAAATAAAATACAATAAGATATTGATGTTGTTGGTATGACTTTAAAATTTTTGAATTTTTACACATTTATTTATTTAACGAGAAAAGATTGTATTTGTTTTTTTTATGAGGTAGTTATCATATTATGTGTCCATAAGCAACAATTTAATACTAAATTAATTTATTAGGAAACACTTTGTCAAAATATTCACTATTTATGTGTACACATCTTCACAATAAATAACTAAATAAATAAATATATAATTAGATATCTATATTGATCTTCAAATTAAATTTTTCATATTTCCATGAAAAGTTGAAATTCATTTTCACAAAAAAGGTTTAATAAGAAAACGTATCAATAACTATTTACGTTAATATTTACGGAAAGATTAGGCACAATAAATTTTACCACCAACACAATTTGAAATACCGCTAAAATGAATGTTGAACTTGCTCTGTGATGGATGAACAAAACTTGACATCTTCAACGTTTAAGAAAAAAACGGAATATTTGCTACAATAAATCAAAAGGATTGTTCGCTATAAACAATTGAGAAGTTAAAAATTATATTATACAGGATAACATAATTCTAAAAACCTGCAAACAATAACATTCATACTAGTATATCTAATTGCAAAATTCCAAAATTTCATGATTGAGTTAAACCTTTCATTTCAACCAAGGTTTAGCCATTCATTTCAGCTCCTACACAACACAATCAATTTGAACTATCACCAAAATTTACCTCATTCAGGAACATCAACCACTTTGTATCACTCTGCACTGACCTCAGCCAACCATAAACCAGGAAAATGTGTCTGCAATAAATTCAACCAGGGAAAACATCACAACATTATTACAAAATATAAAAACTCAACTAAAATACACCCATCTAATCAAACATTATAGTAAGTTTGTTGACTTTATAACTTGTGACTTCCTTAAAACTCAGGTTTTCTCCATTATCATTTCATCACAAATTGACATGGATGTGCTAAGTGTTTCTGACCAGCCCTGGTCTTAGATTAATGACATCAAACATGTAAGTCTTGGATCCTAGAGTGACATCAAAGCAAGGTCATTTTTCTGACAAGACAAATATGTGTTCTGCCAAGGACCCCATTCTGACTTGGACATATAGTCACACATCGTTTGTGCATGCTAACTATCTTGCTACTTGGGCTTGTGATTTGCAATAAGTGCCATCTATTTTTAACAGTTTTTCCTACACATTCAGCTTGTATATAAGGCGTCCTACACCTTGTTGTTTGCGTCTAACATTCATTCTCACCCTTTTCTTGCAGTTTCGTATCTGTATTCAGCATTGTATATATAAGCATCTCCTACCCAAAGTTCTTGTTTTCCACTTCCTTCACCGACATTCATAATACATAGCTAAATACCTTAAATATTATGTTGAGGCAAGCCTAATATAAGCTGATTTTTCTAGTCATTAGCACACTAATTTCACCACACGCAGAAAGCTTTATATTATTATACCAGAAAGTAGGAATCAAAATCTTATTTTTAGTACAAAACAAACAAAGTATATAAAGGTAAGGCACAATACCTTGATGCCACATTCAATTTGAAAAAAGCCACTCATCAGGATATTGGAGACGTAGAAGATTGCTGTAATTAAGTATTTCAAATAAACATGGTTAATTAATTTTATTTCTAAATGGAAACTGTAAGTATATACAATTATTATAAATATATACAAGAATAATGTGAGGAAATTAAAGAAATAAACACCTTCTATTCTTTATATAATTATGGCATAAGGTTCTCTGCCACCATTTGTTCTCAATTACAAGCACTTACCGGCTTGCATTCAATGAAAAACATATGAAACCATGAATTAATACTAAACAACAATGATTTATCACCGAAAAATAGAAATTGAAGTTACAGTTAAAAAAAATTGAAGTTAGGATTAGGGTTTGTAACACTCAAAATAGTTTATAGAGAGAAAAAAAACTGATATAGAAAGCAAAAACACTTACGAAGAAGATTTCTACGAAGAAGAAAATGGCTTTGGAGAAATAAGAACACAAATTCCACGAAGATAAAAAAACGAGAGCACTAGTCAGAGAAAATGAGTGCCATTGTAAGTGAAAGGTAAGGAAAAGAAAGTTGCAAGGAGGAGAAGAAGCGTTCGAGCGGAAGTAAGAAGATGAAGGAGCAGGGGATAAAAAGCAAAGAAATAGACAAATTCAAGGGCTAAAATTTTCATTCGGTTTTAAACCGCCAAAAATATAATATAAATTAAAAAATTTTAAAATCATAAGGTCGGTTGACTAAAACTGCCGGGAAATAATTGTCGGTATAAAATAATTTTCTTGTAGTGATAATTTGGTAATATATTTTTGTGTAACTAATTATATATATATATATATATATATATATATATATATATATATATATATATATATATATATATATATTTTTTTTATAAAATT